>Ga0214542_1006195_pt1 | contig 22037 bp, 13 predicted proteins | sample CNSS1metaG_FD_160096 | JGI IMG/M metagenome (GOLD analysis project Ga0214542, IMG submission 160096) | Root nodule microbial communities from cowpea collected in UCLA plant growth center, Los Angeles, California, USA - CNSS1 | ecosystem: Host-associated > Plants > Roots > Nodule | place: USA...
GAGAGCTTGACACATCAGCGTTTTTTCCTTTTGTAGATAAAAATTTGAAATGAGAAGTAGCTCAGATATATTATTCAATTGAAAAACTTACCTTTTGTTAGTTCCCAATTGTATATAGTATTAGATTTCTTAACTTGTAATTATATTCAATATATATGATTTTAATACAAATATAAGTAAAACATAAATACGATAAAGAATGATTGTTATTTTAATTATAACACAAAGAATAAGCAATTGTTAATTTCAAAACCAGAAAAATTAGAAATGCCACTTAGAAAAACAAAATTGAGAAGAGATTAATACAATTTTTACATAGTTAAATCATCCAATTTTTATTTATAAAATATTTAACTTTTAAATTTCTAATATTTTTAATTATGCTTTAGTTAATATATCATTTTGAAATAAAATAAGAGAAAATAAGTAACAGTTTATTAAAACAAAAAAGAGACAGATGCGATTTTATTAAAAAGGTTAAATCATTCCAGAGGTCCCCATTTTTGTAGTGAAATCTCAAGTAGGTCCCTCCATTTTTATTTGACTCAATTGAGTCCCTATTTTTAAAAATTCATTGCGATTCCTTTCCGTTAGTTGTCCAGTAATGGTGCTAATTATGTGCCACGTGTCAGCACGTGATTTTTTTGATTTTTTTAATTTTTTTTTTAATTTTTTTTAAAAAAATTAAATTGCCACGTGTTAATCTGACATTGTGCCACGTGGCAGAGACAATGTGATGTGGCAGTGGCAGTGCCACGTGCCACTATTGAATGTCAAAAGTCTCAATGTAGTCCCTGTATTTGTTATTGTGTCTCAATTTGGTCCCAATTTTTTAAAAACTGAATCAATTTCATCCCTATATCAAATTTAATTTTTATATATATTTACAATGGTATTTTTATTATAATTGATATTTTTAACAAAATTAAGTTTATTTAAATGTATATTTTGCATTAAACTTTATTTAAATATTGTTTCAAATATTTATATATCAATAATTTATAGACAAATGTTAGAATTGTTATAATTTTTTTTGAAAGATTTTATATTTGAATTTATAAAGTTTTTATTTTTAAAGCCACTCTAACATTTATCTATAAATTAAGGATATATAAATATTTAAAATAAAATTTAAATAAATATCAGTGCAAAATATACATTTAAATAAATTTAATTTTGTTAAAAATATCAACTATAATAAAAATACCATTGTAAAATTTATATAAAATTTAAATTTGATACATGATGAAATTGATTTAGTTTTAACAAAACTGGGACCAAATTGAGACAAAATAACAAATATAGGGACTACATTGAGACTTTTCACATCCAATAGTGACATGTGGCACTGTCACTGCCACATTACACTGTCTCTGCCACGTGACACAATGTCAGATTGACACGTGGCAATTTTAATTTTTAAAAAAAAAAATTATAAAAAAATTTAAAAAAATTGCAAAAAAATTGAAAAAAAATTATAAAAAAAATCAAAAAAACCACGTGTTGACACGTGGCACATAATTAGCACCGTTACTGGACAACTAACGGAAAGGAACCGATTGCAACGAATTTTCAAAAATAGGGACTCAATTGAGTCAAATGAAAATGGGGGGACCTACTTGAGATTTCACTACAAAAATGGGGACTTCTGGAATGATTTAACCTATTAAAAATTAAAAAGTGTTACTATTTCCTAAAAAATTTGAAGATGTAATTGTTATTTTATGAAAATTTTAAAAAACATATATTTTGAGAAAAAATTTATTTAATAATATATTTCTTTATAGTTAAAAGATAAAATAAAATATCTCTTTGATCACTGTAAAGTTTTTCTTTATTTTTTTTAAAATATGATTCTCCTAAATTTTGATATATTTTGGTTCACAACCCTAAAAATAAATGGATTAACCTAACTAAGCTATTCGTTTTTTCAAATGATATTGCAGAATGATATTTGAACTGGAATCATTTAAACAGTTCAAACACCAATAGAAGCAGTGTTTGACCAAAAAATTTTAATGCAATTAGATTAACAAATTATATTCATACATTTTTTAAAATTTAGGAACCAAATGTATAAAAGTTTGAGACAAAGATGAATTTCAATTTTATGTTTAAATTTAAAGAAAAAAAGCATATTTAACCTTTTTTTTTTCAATAGTTTTAAACTTGACACAAAAAGACGAAACAGAAACATCATTTTCCTTCGTGTGTTTGCTTCTAATGATGGATTTGAGAAAAAAAAAATTAGTAGATGAATTTGAATGTTGTGTTTGTTTCTAACAACGGAAACACAACATGGGCCGATTAATAAGTTAGAATTTCAAGACACAAATGCAATTTCTACTACATATGTTTTTGCTAAAACTCTCTTTGCATATATGAGAAGATTTGCGAAGAAAGAACACATAAAGAAGCTAAACTTAATAAAATCATATATTATACTATTATAATAAAATAATATATTATAATAAAAATAATAAAATATTAACTATTATTATTAAAATAAAAATAATAAATAAAATAAATAATAATAATATAAATAATAATAAGAGTTAAATATGTTTTTAATCCCTCAACTTTCAATAAAAAATGGAATTAGTCTCTTGTCAAAATTTTGATCCAATTTAGTCCTTCAACTTTAGAAATGTGTGGATTTAGTCATTTTTAACCAAATTTTGTTAAGTTTATTTGACATTTCAAACGTGTTTTATGATAACATTTGAGTTATTTATATCGTCTCACATATTTCTACTTCAATGTTAGCTAAGAAACTTTCATGAAACACGTTTGAAACATTAAAAAAATTTAACAAAATTTGGTTAAAATGACTAAATTCACACATTTAGAAAGTTGAGAGACTAAATTGGACCAAAGTTTTGAACATGGACTAATTCCAACTTTCACTTAAAGTTAAGGGACAAAAAACATATTTAACCCAAATAATAACAATATAATAATAATAATAATAATAATAAAATAAATAATGTAAATAATAATAATATAATTTTATGTATTAAAACAATTTTTTAATTTATAATAGTCATCACATCATATACAAATGTTCACAAACTTTCCTCTCAAATCCACTCAAATCACACTATATTTTCCTTAATCCAAACAACCCCCTCTTTACCTTCAAATATGTAGAAAACAAAGAAATATATGAAGAAGGGGATTTTGTAGTATTGATTGCATATAAAACGTTACAAGAGGTGTTTTACATATACACACAAAGCTAATCCTAGAAGCCACAAGTAAATGGGCTTATGCTAACATCCCCCCTCAAACTCACAATGCTACGGCTAAATGAATTGAGAGTTTGTCAAATAAAAAACAAAACCGTAAAACATAATGCAACTTGGTAAATATATCTACAATCTATAGAGTCGAAGGAACACATGGTAAATATATAGGTCCAAGTTGAAGATGATGACAAGTAAAATCACAATATGTTTCAATATGCTTGGTTCGCTCAACAAAAATAGAGTTGCGAGTAATATGAATAACACTTTTATTGTCACAATATAGAGACGTAGGATCTTTCAAATAGACACCCATATCTGCAAGTAACCAACGTAGCCAAATAATTTCACAAGTAGTCAAAGTCATGGCGTGATACTCAACTTCTGTGGATGATTGAGATGTAACTTCTTGTTTCTGACTCTTCCATGATATAAGTGAATTACCAAGAAAAATACACCACCCAATAATTGATTTTTAATCATTAGGATCACCATTCAAATCTGCATCACAATATGCATGCAAGTATAAAGACAACACAGAAGAAAACAAAGAGACTGAAACTGAGTGCCCCGATGATACCTGAGAATATGAAGAACAACACCCTAATGAACGGTTGTAGGAGTTGAAACAAACTGACTAACAACATGAACGACATGTGCAATGTCTGGTTGAGTCACAATTAGATAAACCAGACTCTTAACAATAGTTTAATGTAAAGTAGAATTAGTCAAATGAACACTATCTGATGGGCAATATCGTACACTTGTCTCAAGAGTTGTATCAATAATCTTGTTGTTAGTAAGTTGAACACGCTCAAATAGGTCAGGAATATACTTGGACCGAGACAAAAGATAACCTTTGGAAGAAGCAACCTCAATACTAAAAAAGTAACGCAATACACCCAAATATTTCACAACACAATTATGGGATTATGTAGTTTTTAAAGATGCAATTCCATCAAAATCATTACCAGTAATAATCATATCATCAACCTATAATGATAGCAAATATGTGCTGCATTAGTTTTCCTGACAAATAATGCAGAATCATGATGACTAACAACAAAACCAAGAGAGACAACTACTGTAGGAAACTTCTAAAACCCAGCACAAGGTGCTTGCTTAAGACCATATAGGCTTTTTGAAGTTTGCAAACTTCACCAAATTTGTGAGAGACACTTGGTGGTGGAATCATGTAAACTTCCTCATGTAGATCCCCGTTCAAGGTACAAACAGTAGTCATCATTGCCACAAGAGCAAATGCTTCCTCATAATTAATGTCGTACTCTTGGGTATATCCTTTAGCAATAAGTCTAGTTTAATACCTTTCAATTGAGTCATCTGATTTTGTCTTGATTTTGTATACTCAACGAGATCCAATAGGACGTTGTCCTAGTGGCAATGGAACTAGATCCCATGTATGAGTGTGTTTTAGAGCAGTAAGTTTGTCAGCCACAACATTCTGCCAAAGTGTATCACAAACAACCTCTCTATAGTCAAAATAAACTAGAATAAGAGGAATTATGATGAAACATGAATTGGTTGAATTGGTAGTGCATTTGCTTTGTGATTGAATGGTTGTGCGTTCAAACCTTGCTAAGAATGAATTAAGCTTTCTTTTTGGCCAAATTTCTTTTTAGTATGAATGAGAAGGGCCAGCAAACCCTAGCCGTCAGAGTGAGCAGCTAGAAGGTCTGTAAAACCATCAAGTTAATGAGGATTGATGGCTAATAAATCGTATAATGATTATTTTCGTTTTTTTAATTCATTAATTAATTTAATTAAAATAGAAGTGAAAAAGGGAGACAGAAAGGAAATAGTCTGGAAAAGTGCAGAGGAATTTGGTGTGAGAGTGGAAAAGTTCTGGGTGCGTGGAGAAATCAAAGAGGAGGAGATTTATTGTGGTTATTAGAAGCAAAGGGAAGAATGAGTGTGAAAGAAGAGTAAGGAACTCAATTGGAGCAAGGATTCCAGGTAAGGGGAGCTGCTCTTGCATGTTTTTACTTGTATTTGATGTATTGTATTATGCCATGATTGAATGCATGCAAATTCCTCTTGTTCTCATTGATTCTCGAAGGTTTCTAGGCTTTTGCACAGAAACTGCCTGGCGATGAAGAACGTGCAACCAAGCGACTCATCCTGTCTGGCCTAGTTTTTTGGGTTCTGTTATGAACCACCTGGCGGCGAGGTGGACCCGCTAGGCGACACGTAATGGTTTTTTGTTTTCTTTTCGTTTTGTAAAATTGGGTGTGGTGAATTCTCAGTCAGATTGCTATGTCCATGTAAATGCATGAAAATTCCTTAGTGCTACTACTGTGATGATTGTGAATTTAATTGGGGTTGGTAAGCATGAAAGAGTTCATGTTACCGTTGTTGAATGAACCTAAATCTCTAGAATTAAGTAGAAATTATGATGGGATTGGGAATTATGATGATACAGACTGTCCGAGTATGAGGAAATTGAGAAATTATGCAATACTGGTGCGTTTGGAGATGACTGGAGTAAGGGTTAGACGATAGGGTTGCAGGTGCAGGAAACATGAGTTTTTACCTAGGCACTAATGTGCCGCCTGGCAGCATCTTATTGGCTGCCAAGCGATAGCGGTGTGGGATTCCAATTATGGCCATTTCGTAGAATGATGGATAGTGAGGTTCTTGAAAATGGAAATTGAAAGGGGATTAAACTTGTAGTATTGGGTTACAATCGACAAAGAAGTTAATTACAAACTAAGTCAATGATGAGAATAAGATGAAGTGATCATATATGGAAAAATTGGTATGGTAATTAGCAATAGGGTTGTCTTGGTGGTCTAATGAGTGGGAGATAATGAGAAAAAGGATGTGATGTAACAAAATAGGGAATGGTTGGGAATTGGGGTACCTTAGGGTATGAAAGTGGTAACTTTGGTCTCTTAATGAAGAATTGATATAGGTGTTAGAAAGTGATTAAGTGTAAGATATTATAACATAACTGAACGAGTAGGTAGTATTAAGGTATGGACTGTTTCTATTTGGTGTGGTATGTGGTAATGTGTTGCTAATATCCAACTGTAGTTTTGAACTTGAATAAAGTGGATAAACCATGCTTGCAAAGTTATAAGATTGAAATATATGAAATGTGGCTTTAGGTGTGAAGTTAGGTAATAACTTCGGAAAGAGGTATTCTTGAATTTTGGTGAGGTGGGATTAAGTTATGATATGTTTTGGGTGCTAAAATAGTCACCGATATGCTATTGATATAGGGCCTAGTGGCACGAGGAGGGCCACTAGGCTAGGACTAGTAGGGATGTCCCTGCAACGCGTGGCGCTTGGCGGCAAGGTGTGATTCGCCAGGTGATAGAACCTAAAACAGTGGGTCTGGGGCTACCTGGCGCCTGACGACAATGGTGTTCCACCAGGCGGTCTGCACAGGATTGTCGCTTGGCGGCGCTTAGGCAGCGCCAGGCGATAGGGTTGCAGGCAGTGGTTTGCATGTGTTGTTTGTACGCAGTGATTCAAGACTTGGATCAGGAGATATTGTGTCATGAGCGGGCAAATTCATGGATGGTGGTGAACATGTGATGATATGGACGGGGAGGTTCATATCCTAATACTCTCGTGTGGGAATACGAGCAGGGAGGTTCGTATGTTCCGTGCTCACACTTGAGAGATACTGCGAGTAGAGAGGTTCGTAGTTGCTGGATTACGTGTGTTGGAATACGAGCGGGGAGGTCCATAGAGTTGGACTACGAGCGGGGAGGTTCGTAGAGGCAGGACTACGAGCAGGGAGGTTCGTAGAGGGAGGACCACGAACGAGCAGGTTTGTGTGAGCATCAAATATCCTGAGTCCATGGTCAACTATTTGTGTGAATTGAAGGTTGAAAAGCCTTGGGATATTAAGGTCTTGGCCAAGAACTAACTAGTATAAAATAGTTGGGTGTACATTAAATTAATTGACTTATGTGTTAATTATTATGGGCTCACCCTTTCTATTTGTGTTTGACGATGATAGTGTGACTTATCACACGAGAGCAGATGATATTCCAGGTGATGCTGTTGACGCATAGCAGCGGAGAGAGGGATAACTTAGGGACATTGAGATAGGGATTTTATTTTGTGTTTGCTATTATGTCAGATTTTGGAACTTGTAACAACATTATTACACTAGTTTTATTTAAATTATGGCGCATTGAAGAATATTTCAATTTTCCCGCGTTTGGGATTAATAAAACTTTGATGTTTGGTTTCAAAATTAAATATCTTGTTGTTATTAATTTAAATTAAGTAATTTTCAGTAGGGATGTTACATATAATTCTATTAGAGGCAAGTAAAGTGGAAAAATGATTAGAAGTGTATTCACTTCCCAAGTCGCAATGAAAGGTTTTTATGGTAGCAGAGTGTTAGGTCATTACAAGATCATTAAAATTTTTGAAAATTGTGAGATAATCAGACCGACGTTTCATAAGATAGATCCAAGTGAAACGATTAAAATCATCCATGAAAGAGATATAATATTAGAACCCCCTTTGGCAGATACAGGAGAAGGTCCCCATACATCAGAATGCATAAGATTAAAATGAGCAAGAGAAGAAGAAATACTTTTCTTAAAAGGTAAAGCGAATTTTTTTTCCAGTTTACAACCACTACAATTAGAAATATCATGACTTTCCAAAGTACCCAAGAGTCCTATAGACACTAAAAACTTTAAGCGAGATGCAGAAATATGACCTAAACTAGATTGCGAAAAACAAAAAAAGTGAAGAAGAAGAAGACAAATGAAATGAAAATAAATCCACATTAGAGGCTGCAACTATTGACTCCTTAAACTGATTCAAGACATAGAGTCCACCTTGCCTACGACCTATCCCAATCACCTTCTGAGATGTGTTGTCATGTATAAAACATTCAGATGGAGAGAAATAACATTATATCTAGAAGCACAAATTTTCCCAACAGAAGCAAGATTCATTACAAGACCAAGTATATAGTAAACATTAGACAAAGATAAAGATGGTATGACGATGATACCAACACTAGATAATGGAATTGAATCACTGTTAGCAGTTTCAATTCACATGGATGAGTTAGATGATAACGAAACAAAAGAAGACAAATGATGTGATATATGATTAGTGGTACCTGAGACAATGATCTGTTTGTCAGAAGATATATTTGGTGATGATGTATCTTGAGACTGCAAGGCTATGTTGGCTTGTAGCTAGTAAACAAGTTTACTTTCCTCTACTAATAATTCATTAACACATCATCAATAAAAGACAGAGGGCTACATGAAAATTGAACATACAAACTTTCAAAATCACTACTCAAGGCCATAAGAAATTGAACAAAATGTTGTGGTTCCGTACGAGTAATATACGATATAAAGTACTCAATTCTACAAGCTCAGTTAAACCAAGTTGATCCGATAGGGTTGTCATGACAAAATAAAAGTCCTGAATGCTCTTATAATTTTGCTTCAGTGCATGAATATTTGTCTTAAGTTGATACCGTTTTGCAAAATTTTTACTATGTATATAATCGAGGTAAGTAACCCTATACCTAGTTTACAATATCATATTTTGCCAATTGAGTGTTAATCAAATGTGTGCAGGATTATTGAACCAAGTGATAATTTTAGGGTTATCAACTTCCCATACCTCTAAAGCAGTAACATAATCATCGACTTTGGCGTCAATCGGTTTTACCTTAACAACTCAAATATAACTGTAAGACCTGCTAAATTTAAATAATTAAATAATTAATTATTTCATTAATGTGAGTGGGAGAAGTTTTATGGCATTAAATGCTAATCTTCATGACGTGGAAAAGTACTAGCTCAAGTGGTTGAGAGTACTTTGATTGTGTGAGAGGACTTGGGTTCAAGTCTTAAGTATGCCATTTTGTGTTATTATTCATTATTATTTTAAATATATGATAATCATGTTGTGAATTAGTATGTTTATTGGATGATGATTGTTAGCATGAAACATGAATTGGCATGATGGTTTGATAGTGATTTGGCAATTGCATGGTTATGGGTTCAAGTCTTGCAGAGCTCAAATTAAACTTTATATTTTTTTGTTTATGGTTGAGTCTGTATCAGAAAAGGGAGCAAAAAAAGAAGAGTGATTGAGAGTGTCGGGGGAGGTTTTGGGTCTGAATTGGTAGAAGAGCAAGAGAGGAGATTGGCAAACAAAGAGGAGGTAGCACATTTAGCAACTTGAACAAGGAATCCAGGTTAGGGGAGTTCCTAATGCATGTTTTATTTTGAGTCGTATGAAAATTGTGTTCTGAGTCATGCTTGAACTGTGAAATATCCCAAATTCTGATCTGGATCGCGTTTTTGGAAATTTTCCAGAAACCGCCTGGCGGTGTATGAACTGCCGCCAAGCGACACATGCAATTTTACTTGTTCTGGGTCTTCTCCATGAACTGCCTGGCGGCAGAGGATGAACCGCCAGGCGGCATAAGTACTGTGACGCTATTTTTTGGTTGTTTTGGTGTTCTTGATGTTTCTGTGATGTGCCATGATAATTTATACGCATGAATATGAATCCTATGTTGTGAATGTCTGCAGATGATCATGATCTATTAAGGTTATGTATATTGTGTGCATTTGAGATTTTGGAATTCATGCTGGAATTGGGGATAGTAATTGTTAAAAATTACAAAGAAAAGCGTATTGAATTTCCATAAATTGACAATTTGATGAGTGTTGTATGAACTCTGGGGAGTATGTGCATAAAGAAATATGTTGGGATGAAGGTATGTAACGTAAAATCAGAATATTTGGGTGTGGTGCAGTGTTGGAAATTCTGGGCAGAACCCAGATTTATATGCACCGCTTGGCGGCGCATGAATTGCCGCCAGGCGGCCTGACAGTGCTGTGTATTTTGGTTGATTTGTATGGATTTTTGTGGGGTTTGTTATACAGGTAGAAATTCATTATAATATATACAGGTCGAAGATGGAATATTAGATGAAGGTGGCCCGTTAGGGATCAAGGAAGGGTAGAGGTAGTGAAGGTGGGAAAAGTGTTATAATATAAGGGAGGATATAAATGTTTCTGCTGTATGTGCTAAAGTAGATTCCAGAAAATATACTAAATAGTAAATTGGGAAGTGTGAAGTAGCATGTGGCATGTTTGTTAACAAGGTGGTATGATAATAAAGGAGAAGAAGGGCAAGTGCAAAGGGGTGAAAGGAAATTCATGTTAGTAACATGTAGGGATACATGACAATCTGCTTGTTGAGTGTTGTAAATATTCTGCTACATTGTTGGTGTATTTTGAGGAGTGTGTGCAATCTTAGTGATTTAAACTTTACATAATTAGAAATGTGTGTATGCGTTGCTAGTGATAAAATTGTGGTTGGTGTGTCATAATTGTTTTATAGCTTTGTGTGCTGTATGATGTGAGGTCCATTGGGATCTGTATCAGTGCAAGGATGCCAGTAGCTATGTGCCACTGGTATAGCGCCTGGCAGCGTGAGCGAGCCGCCAGGCGGACGAGAATTAAATCAGTGACAGTGGTCACAACGAGAACGGGGCGCCTGGCGGCGGGTGATGGCTCCGCCAGGCGGTGACGGCGGAGCAGGGCGCCTGGCGGCGTGGTGGTGCCCGCCAGGCGGTGGCGGTACTGTGAGGGTACTGCAGGCGCGTGGTGCCTGGCGGTGTGTGATGCCCGCCAGGCGGTTTGGAGCTAAGTTCCGCCTAGTGACGTGAGATGCGCGCCAGGCGGTTTTGGTCCAGTGATGGTGCACGAGGAAAGTTTTCTACACCGCTTTAAGGGATTTTCATGACGCGATGCTTTGGCTAGGGGCCCAGTTACGAGCATGTCTTGTATTGGGGTAACACGTGACCCTTCTAGGTTGTAGCCTGGTGGTTTAGGAAGTCCAGTGGAGTGTGCGAGTGGTGGCTCGTACGGCGAGGTTCGGGTGATTGCCCTCTTCAGAGTGATTCTGATAAAGATTTGGTAGTCTGGAACAACTACGAACTTTATGTTTGTTTCGGGGAGCTCCACTTGGTGTCACGGTGAGATGTTGTGGCAATGTTATTCCCACGTGTGGACTATCAGGTGGTGGCCTATAGTCGGAGGGGCGAGTGGACAGTCGTGCAGCCAAGATCGATCATAGTTCTCACTTAAAGGGTATAGAATGGATAGACGTCTAAAGGCAAGTGTTGGAAGTAAAGTTGTGAAAAGGAAAAAGGGGAAAGTGCACTAATCTGGGTTTACATTGTTAATATAGTATATAATCATTACATTGTTGATTTTATTTAATGAGCTCACCCTATTTGTGTGTGTTTGGCGATGATCATGTAACTTGTTACATGGGAGCAGATGGCGATGCAGGTGAGCAGACGGATGCTTGAGACGGAGTGGGGATATTCTCTGGGATTTTATTTCTAGTTACTATGTTGCAGTATGGAATAAATTGTAAAAGTTTTAGACATTCTGTTGATGATATGAATGATGCGACCCATTTTCCTTATTTTGTAATGGAGCGTTGAATAACTAAATTTAAATTTTCCCGCGTTTTTGGGAATCAGTGATAAATAAATGAGGTTGTTAAATTATTTGTATTCTTATTTATTTTAATAAGTAATTTCCGGCTAGGACGTTACAATAACCCCACATGGACTTTCCATGAAGAATGTTTTTCATAACATAACTCTAGTACGAATAATTTGTACCATCCAATTGCACAGTCATAGGCTGAAGAGAATCATCTTTACAAGTCGCCATAACAAATCAAATACAAAATAGAAATGTGAGTCACACAACATAAGCAACGAACAAAACAAAATACAAACCCAATTTCATATGATTGTAAATGCCTCAAAATGTAGAGCCTCCAAAAATGCCTTAAAGCAGAAAACAAAAATTGCGATCAGGTGAAAATTGAAAAACTGTGCAAGAGACTTAAGGCTTAGGACTCAGGACTTAGGACTTAGGGCTTAGGGCTTAGGGATTAGGGCTTAGGGCTTAGGGCTTAAGGCTTATGGCTTAAGTCCTTAATTTTGTCAATATTTAGTCAATTTGATCATTTCACTAACAGTGTTTAAAAAGTTAACAATGTATGCCATATGTTAACTCTGGATTTTTTTCATTTTTCATTTTATTTTTTGTATTTCTTTATCTTTTAAAAAAATTAAATTTTAAAAAAATTGTCCATATGTCAAGTCACCATTATGCCACATGGCAATGTCAATGCCACGTGTCATTTTTTGGTTGTGTTATTTCCTTTTGTTCAATTTAGTCCCTATATTCGTTATTTTTGTTCAATTCAATCCCTATATTTGTTATTTTTGTTCAATTTTGTTGCACTTTTACTTTTAGTTAAAATAGAGCAATTTTGTTCCTTCTAAATTAAGACTAAATTTATTTTTTTATAAATATTTTACTAATATATTTATTAAAATTTACATTTTATATTAATTATTTTTGAAATTGAATTATAAATTATTAGATTTAATTATAAATTGAATATAAGTGTTAGATTCAATTGTTAAATAGAATGTAATTATTTAAAGGTTAAAATACATTTTTGTCCTAATTTTTGTCAAGTTTTGTTAAATCAGTCATAATTTTGTTATTGTGCTCAAATAGGTCCAAATTTTCGTCAATTTTCTTCAATTTGATCCTTTTTTGTGAACTCTATTTAAATCATCGGTGATAATGAACAGTGAGTGTCACATGTCACTTCGTGGTTTTTTTTTTTAATTTTTTAAATATTTTATTTTGATTTTTGATTTTTTAGTTCTTTTTATTTATTTATTTTAATTTTTAATTTTTTTAAAAATGTCCACGTCTTAACCCAACAACGTGCCACGTGTCAGAGTCAATATTTTATATTCAATTTAGTTCCTATATTTGTTATTTTTGTTCAATTTAGGCCCAATTTTGTTTAAAATTGAGCAATTTTCTCTTTCTCGAAATTGAGACCAAATTTAATATATTTAATAAAAGGTATTTAAAAATATTAATCAAATTATTAAAAATTTATTTTTTAAAAAGGTATATAAAAATTTAGAAATTATATAAAAGTTAAAAAAAATATAGAGAAATCAAATCGTCAGTAAACTACCCATTTTTGTAATAAATGGGTCAAAGCGACCCACTTTTTTTTAAAAGAAAAAAACCGAAAGAAGACCATAAAATATGACGATGAATAAAGTTATTGTTTCTCTTCTCTTTTATTTCCTTCATGAAACATTATATTATGACATTGTAATTGTACTTCTTACTTGAAATGAATGTGCTGATAATTGCAATATGATTATTTTTTGGGTTAAATATGTTTTTGGTCCCTTAATTTTGAGTGAAAATTGGAAATAGTCCTTCCTAGAAACTTTGGATTAATTTAATCCTCTAACTTTAGAAATGCGTGTATTTAGTCCTTTTAACCCATTTTTTTAAGTTGATGTGACGTGTGAGACGCATTTAATGATAGTATTTGAGTTGTTTACATCATTTAACTCATTTTCGCTTCAATATTAGTTGAAAACACATTTAAAACGTCAAATAAACTTAACATAATTGGGTTAGAAGGACCAAATTCATACAATTTTTAAAGATATGGGACTAAATTGGTTCAACCTTTCAAGAATGGACTATTCCAATGTTCACAAAAAGTTAAGGGACCAAAAACATATTTAACCCTTACTTTTTTATTACTTGTTGGTGTGCATGTTAGTAGAAGTCTATTATTATCGACAAAGAATGTTTACATAAGATAAAATAATTGATACATCACTACCATATACAAATGCTTATATATAAAGGGTAAAGAAAATGCACATAGTAAAAGTCACATAATATTCCCTTACATTTATGGGAGGTTTTACAAATATCACAATGGTGTGTTTTGATGAGACAATTTAAAAGAGTAATTTATTTATATGAAAAATTTAAAATTCCTTTAACGAAAATGATATGTTTGAATGAGGAAATTAAAGGGAAATTGAAATTGAGGAATTTTAAGAAGGTATTTCAAATAACTAAAATAATAGTTTGAAATTCATTCAAACAAGAAGGAAATTGAAGTGGAATTGCTCATTGCTTAGGACAAAACAAGTCCAAATGTCCAAAAAGATGAGTTGGGTCAGGTAGAAGGTCGAGGTGACTAAGTTCGGGCTAAAGGTCGAGCATAGCCGGTCAGGGCTGAAGGTCGAGTCGAGATGGCCAAGGTTGAAGGTCGAGATGAGCCAGCTCGAGCCGAAGACAAAGGTCGAGCTAAGATTGCTCTAAGTAGAGTAAACTCGGACTAAATGTCGAACTAGGTCGACCTTGGCTAAAAGTCGAGCCTAGTTACATATAGTTGGTCAAGACAACCTAAGCTTGACCTTTCACTAACTTAAGAAATTACTATATCCTTACAATTGAATTCTTGAAAACACAAACCACACAATACAAGTTTCTTGAATTACACAAGAAATAGCAACTGCACAACAAGAATCCCTCTTGCAGACTTGGACTCATAGCAAGAACAACACACAAACACAAGTGAATACATTAGAAGGATCAAACCTCAAGATTGACTCTCTGTAGTCAAACAATAGCCTTTCTACACCACACCAACTAGGAGTAATCAAAACTCCAACACCTCCAAGATCAATCACAAACAACAACAACAACAAACTTCCTTTAAGAGAATGAATTTTTCCAATTTTTAGAACTGATATCGCGTTTTTAAGAGGTGCTACTCATCTCACATAAAGGAAAGGCTATATAGCTTGCAAGTGACATGTTTAATCAATTGAAAGTATTTTTCAATCGATATCTTTCACTTACTTAATTGAAATCAACTGATTGATTGCTATTTCAGTCGATTTAACATGTTATTCGCAAAATTATATGCGCAAGTCATTCAACCTGTTAAACACCATTTCAACGTATTAAATAATTGCAAGACACACATTAAGACTTCTATCCTAAGTCAAATTTACACATTAAGCTTCATCAAATCTTCAAGCACCAGGACTCTTTTTGCCAACAAAAGTCACATAAACTAAGATATCATGTGGTGAAAAGAGAATAGGGAATTCTTGCATACCGTGGATTTTGTGGAAGTGTGGCTTGGGTTGTAATGAACTCACTCATTCCAATCAGTAACTCTTAGGTTTGTTAGTCTTTATTAAGAAATACTTTGTACATGTATTTTGGAAGGCATCTATCATTTGTAATCTCTATGCATAATTTTGTTATGGCTGTAGATTGAAGTTCATTAACACTTCAATTGAACCACATTATCTTCATGTGTTGATTCTTTACTTTTTACGATATTTTGCTTACTTTCAACCAAGTCATTTTGTTGCTTTTCCTTATTAATGTATTTGCATTTGTGTTTTGTAGACTATTCTACCATTGTTTAAATTATTCACTACTCCTTGCAATGTTTTTAATAAGGCATATGATAAGTTATTTAAGAATAAAGTTCTATTTTCCCTTCATAAGGTTTTATTCCACAAGTCTCTCTTCTTAGTAAGATTTTGACATTTATATCCTCAAATAATAGATATCCAAGAGGAAGTGTTATAAATAATAATTTTTATGGTTTCTCATGTGCTCTCCATATTTCATATTTAATAGTATTAATTAAATGATAATGTTTTAGTTGCTTCTGACCCTTGCGTAATATCATCTAATTACATTTGTACCTAAATTAGGGGACTCTTGGATATTTTCTACTCTACGTTTATAATATATTTTAATTTTTTTGTTTACTTTTACAACTTTGATTTTATTTTAGTCAACTTGATATTTTAAAATAAAATAAGGGATGTGGATGTCAATGGATTAAAAATATAAGATAAGTTCCATTGATTAAAATATATAGCGGATTATTTTAAAACTTGAAGGATGTGTTAATGTTAATTTATTAAAAAAATATTATGTGTTTTGGGTTGGGAACTTTTAAATGGTGGTTTATTTTTATAGAAAATTTTAGATGTTATGTGATTTTGGATATAATGTGTATTTCACTCCAGCTGAATGTTTTGTACATGACCGCACATCTAAAAAAGTAATAGAGATAGGTCGTAGGCAAGGTGGACTCTATATCTTGAATCAGTTCAAGGAGTTAATAATTGCAACCTCCAGTGTGAATTTATCTTCATTTAGTTTATCTTCTTCTTCACTTTTTTTATTTGTGACATTCTCTTTAGGTCATGTTTTTGCATCTCATTTAAAGTTTTTAGCTTTTACAGGAGTCTTGGGTACATTGACAATCATGATATTTTTAATTGTAGTGCTTGTAAACTGAAAAAAAAAAATTCGCTTTACCTTTCAATAAAATTATTTCTTCTTCTCTTGCTCCTTTTGATTTTGTGCATTCTGATGTGTGGGGACCTTCTCCTGTATCCACCAAAGGGGGTTCTAGATAATATGTCTCTTTCATTGATGATTTTACTCATTTCACTTGGATTATGAAATGTCGGTTTGATTATCTTACAATTTTCAAAAATTTTAATTATCTTATAAAGACCCAACACTCTACTACCATAAAAACATTTCGGTTGACTTGAGAGGGGAATGCACTTCTAATCATTTTACCACTTTACTTGCCTCTAATGGAACTATACATTAGACATCTTACACTAACACTCCTCAACAAAATGACATTGTTGAAAGAAAACATCATCATCTAGTATAAACTGCAAGACCATTCTTGTTATCTGCCAATGTTCAAAGTGTCTTCTAGGATGAAGTTATTCTTACAACAACTCATGTTGTGAATCAGATCCTGACTTCACATAATTCTGGTTTGTCTCTTTTTGAAAAACTAAATGGCCATGCGTAACATCCCATCTAATAGAGAAATTCTACTAAAAGAAAATATCACACATTTAATACTTCAAGCAGATAATCATACATTAGGAGTTCCTATTATAGTTATCCAAGACTTAAACATAGAACTGGTATATTGCCACGATTTCAAACACCAGCCAAAAAAGGAAAAAGATAAACCTTACAAAATATTTTGAAAAGATACAACTTAGCAATTAAAACAAATTAAAAGTACTAAACAATTACACTATCATCACCAACTTCATCTCCTCACACCAAATATTGTTGATCATTGCAAAAGAAGAACAACAACACAAGAAACACACACACACACACAAGAGGGTAAGCTAATATAAAAACAAATGTTCCATTAATCATAAATTAAATCATATTAGGAAGCTAAGTAATTCACACCATTATAAGCAACAAGCCACATCGTAAAAGACCCATTAGACTTAGTTATCCAGATAACAAGCATTGAGGCATAACTACTTGGAAGTTTTGGCAGTTGTGATGGATAACCTCCACCCACAAGGTTAATCCTACACAGGTTCCTAGAACCACATGTGGGTCTTCTTGTTAGTTTTGAAATGGTGATTTTAGCCAAGAAGGGGGGTTGAATTGGCTTTATAAAACTTTTTCGAAAGCTTAAACCCCTTTTTCAATTGAATCAAATAGATTGGAAAGTTAGGATGTAAATGCAGCAGACCAGTACACTTTCAATCGATTAAAACATAAAACAACAGACAAATTTGTTCTTGAGCTATGAAATAGTCGATTAAAAAGACAAATCAGTCAGCTAAAATACTGGAGATTTATGCAGAATGCAGAATTCGCAAATTCAACTAAAACAGCAATCTTTTACATAAAAGACTTGCTCCAATCAATATTTTTAATAAGTATACAACCTCAGATTACACAAAAACACATTAAATCACACCAAAGAACGGATTGCTTGGTTTTCTTTAGTTTTTAAAGAGGTTCAAAGTGAGTGAGATGAGGGAGAGAGAATTTCACAGTTTTTTTTATACTGGTTCACTCAATCACAGAGCTACATCCAGTTTACCAGGACAACCTGAGCCTGGTTTCCACTATATTCAAAATTTTTACAAATCACACACCAAGATTACACTTTTGAACCAAGAAACTACAAGATTTTTGACTCACACAAAAATCTAGACACACACCCTACAAGAATCACACTTACAATTCTGAAATCACATCAAGCAAACCAACCAGAGGCAGAAGAACATCCAAACCTGATGGTGGTTGTCCCTAGCCAACCATACATGTGTTCTTCAGGCTACTCACAAGCCAAAATGCCTCCAAGATCAACCAAGATCTTCAAACCATGAGTTGCAGCTGTGTATTGTAGAGAGAGAGAGAGAGAATTTTCCAGAGAAGAATGACAATGTTTCGTGCTCAAAAACTTAGATTCGCACCTCTGCTCTCGAAAACACAGCTTATATAGTCTAGTTTAAGTGAAAATAGTCGATTGAATTTTTCGTACAGTCGACTGATTTCACTTGACTTAAGTGAAATCAGTCGATTGAAAAATAATTCAATTGACTGAATGCATTCATACCAGGAACTATATATAACAAGCCTTTTAACCTGTTAAAACCCATTTTGACAGATTAAAAGAGACACACTAAGACCCACAAGACATCTAACCTATGTCATATAGCCTACCAACATGATATAACACTAATACATATATTTAACATGTTATTTTCATATTTAACACACTAAAACTTAATCTTCAAGTGGATCTCCATCAATCTTCATCAAACACCTATGATCTTCATGCACATGGCTTTATCAATTCTTTGCTTCAAGCTTGCTTGTGCCAACACTCCTAACCAGGACCTCCTGTTACTCTCAACTCCTAATTCATTCTTCTCTACATGAGTTTGAATGATTAGTAGAGTGTTAGGATAAACTTCCAAATTCTGAGTTCCTGCATCAATGCACACCAAAGCACACATACTATAAAAGGATTTTCCCATGAAAATCCATTCATCATTCTCAATTCACAGTATCATACATCATTTTATTCCAAAAGTTCATATCATCCCACACATTCACATAATCCCAAGTAATTTACACAATAACTTAACAACACATGCAAATTGGTTGGCGTTTTAAGAAAAATAAAAGTGTAACTTATACAAAGTTCTAAAAATTATGTTCTAACATTCAAATGAAAGATAATCGAGTCAATAACTCAATGCAAAAAGAATCAATCCAATTAGGTACGTATAGAAAAAAGTTATGCACTAAACAAGTGACAAAGGTAAAAGCTGCCAACAACCTAATCTACGGGAACCTTACAAAAAAAATACTCTCATTATACACTTCCAAACAAAGATCAAACCGATAAAAACAAAGCATCATGTGTCTAGGACTTACTGTAAAAATTTCAGCTCAATCTGACGAATAACGAAACAGAAATTCAAAATTTTTCGAGATGACTCAGAGTTGGAAAGCCCAACTCCCCTAGCGAGATATTGGGCTTGCCCAACGAGTCTGCATAATGTGGAAACACTAATTCTAAAATTTGATAGCGTTAAATGAACCTAAACCCATTTTAAGCCTCATATAAGTCAGAAACATTTCCCATTCCACATTATAGTCTCAATTTCCATCAAAGTTATCTTAAATCACATGCATTCAACAAAACCCCAAAATTTTTCTAACCCATATATACCCAAACTTGTAATTATGGATTTCTTTTATCTCACACCCACAAAGAACAACATCAATAGATCAATTTGAGCTTTTAAACACAACATCAACACACAACCACACATTCAAACAAAATCATCATGCAAGAAGTAAGGTTTAACTTCCCTCACCTTCGAAGACAGCCCAAAAATCTAAGAATCCTCAAGTCCCCTACGAACTCACAAAACCTCTATCCTCAGCCTAAACCCTAAAATCTAAGAATCCTCAAGTCCCATTTGAACTCGTGAAACCTCTATCCTCAACTAGGGATGGCAATGCGGGTTGACTCGACCCGTTTAGGCCCGGCTCACATAAGGCCCGCACATTGCGGACTGGCCCGCCCCGCCCCGACCAATTTATGCGGGCTGAAATCACTGGTTCGCCCCATACAACACTTGGCCTGCGAGCTGGCCCGATTTTTAATTTTTTTAATTCTTATGATAAAACTTTCAACGTTTAAGAATTGGGAAACTTTAAGAAATTCACAAAATTAAATAAAGACTTTGGGGAGTTGGATGATAAATTGATAATTCAACATTTTTATCATATTCATATTCATACTATGACATACACAATGTATTCTTTAAATTTTAGCACATTAAAAAAATACATAATACTTGACTTTTCCAGTTATACAAGAATTTGGAACGTTAATGCAAGAGTCCATAAAAAGTAACTAATATACACAAGTGCACGTTTTTTTAATGCAGGCTTGCGAGCCGACCCGTGCGGGCTGCGGGCCTATACGGGCTGGGCTGTGATGGCCTTACGGGTTAACCATCTAGGTCCGCCCCACGTATTTTGTGTGGGCCTACAAACCGGCCCGCTGGGCCAGACCCTAATTGCCACCCTTATCCTCAACCTAGAGACAACGTAACAATGATTGACCGAACCAAAAGATCACTTATTAGCAAAGAGTGAAAACAAATATTCTAGGAGCACATGCAAATCCAAGAAAGGTTGCATGCACTGCCAAAACAGATTGGGCGTCGAATGAGGCTGAAATTTCGACTTACCTTGTAAGACCCATGAAATTTAACTAATTAATTAATAAATGCGGTAGTGGGAGCCTTGGCATTTAATATTGATTGATGTGATGTGGAAAAGTACTAGTTTAAGTGGTTGAGAGTACTTTGTTTGTGTGAGAGGACTTATGTTCAAGTCCTAAGTATGCCATTTTGTGTGTTATTTAATTTATTATTATTTTGACAATATGCTTGATCATGTTGAGTGATAATATAATCATAGAATTATATTAGTCATCATGAAACATGAATTGGTTAGATGGTTGTGTATTGAATTGAACATTGGCATGGTTATGGGATCGAACCTTGGTAGAACCAAATTAGGCTTTCTTTTTGTCAATTTTAGTTTTGGCATGAAGGTGAAAGGGCAAGGAAACCCTAGCAGCCAAGGGGGCTGGAAAACCATCATAGAATTGCCAATGAATGACAATTAAACTAAAGTTTAATGGTATTTTAGTTTTATACCATTTACCTCTCATTAAGACCACAATTAATGACCAATTAAGAGAAAGAAAGAGTGATTTGGGACTATTATTGTTGAATAGCCATAGGTATACAAAAATTGAGAGTGTAAGGTGAGGATTGAGGGAAGCAAGGAGCTGCATTGAGATAGAGTCAAAGGAAGATCAATGGTGATCAAGAGGAAACTCACAACAAGTTCAAAAATAAGCTAAGGAAACCAGGTTAGGGGAGTTTTACGCGTTAATTGTATGTTTAATTCTAATTGCCATGCTAAATAGAGTAACCTTACGAGTTACCTTTATTTTAAATTCGATTGGCATGCTAAATAAAGTAATTTCATGCGTTGATTATTTTAAGTCTGATTGGCATGCTAAGTATGGTATGATTATATATGAATTGTTGTATTCCAATTAAATTTGTGGTTTTGGGAAATTTCCAGAAATTGTCTGGTCAGCGATGAACTGCCGCCAGACGATTCTTTCCCTTTTTAGGCAATTTAGGGTTTCTATAGAGGAACCACTTGCCAGAAATAGTGTAAAATAGCCTGTTGGACCACTGTTGACCAAATCTTTGCCCAGAGTTGACTGGTTGACCAATGTTGACTCGTTGACTGTCCAACGAGAGGCTGCCCCGTGTCAGAGCAGTCTCTCTCCCAAATCAGATTTCGTTTTCGCAATTAGGGTTTAACTGATGAAGGATTATATTGTTCCTTTTTAAGATTATTGAATATGGTGTGAGTTGATTAAGAAAGCTAAGCGAAATCCCCACTGGACATTAAGATAGCAAGCTATCTAGATGTGAAGGTTCCTTTC
>Ga0214542_1006197_pt1 | contig 22036 bp, 8 predicted proteins | sample CNSS1metaG_FD_160096 | JGI IMG/M metagenome (GOLD analysis project Ga0214542, IMG submission 160096) | Root nodule microbial communities from cowpea collected in UCLA plant growth center, Los Angeles, California, USA - CNSS1 | ecosystem: Host-associated > Plants > Roots > Nodule | place: USA...
AAAAAATTATATATAAAAAATTATATATATATATATATATATATATATATATATATATATATATATATATATATATATATATATATATATATATATATATAACCTTGAAAATCTTCAACAGCATTTGAATCTTTGCCCCCCCACCCCACACACAGAAACCAAAGGCCAAATAAATTAATGCGTGCCTGTGACCATGGTTCCGGAAAACACTTTATAACGAATTTATAACTGGAGGACACCAGCTACAGACTATAAATACAGATATATACATATTTCAGTCAAAATCATCTTATATATCGACATTAATATACAGTACAAATGCTGTGTAATGAATATATATATATGTGCATGCCTATATACACTCTGATATAGTGTTGTCCTGCTACTATCGTCATCCACATTCATTCCATTATGTAATTTAATTTTTCTAACCACAAGACGTGTAGGTCATGCACCAGGTACAATAATGTGCCAGTTAGTTTGGATCATTCTGTGAAGTACAATAATGCACCAATTAAATGAGTGAGGGTTAGTAAGATCGATGTAGGTGAGTGGCACGAACTAGGTCCTTGTGTAATCTAAGTTCAAAGTGTAAGAACGATATTATATATATAATAAACAACAGAAACAAGTAGTGACAATCTCTGGGCCCAATGTTTGTTAAGATTAGAACTACAATCAGACCAAACCCATAAAAAAAGGGGTTTCCAAAAACAACATATATGTGACCTATGCTTGTGTTGTGTCCCATACGTATATCAGTCCTAGTGTTCTGTCCCACGACTTGCAGAAACCATGGTCAGACAGTGTTGGTGATGAACAATACACTAATCCAATCATTTCAGTCTTTTAATCAAGTTTGGGATTAAATAACTGCGTATAGGAACAACACACATACCTCATTTATTTAAGTAGGTATATTTATATATTTTAATAGTAACATGTGTCTATATCCCATGCACTAAGGGGGAAGAATCTTTGTAGGTCATCAAATTGATTGTTATCGTTTTCAAAAGCATATTATGATAAAATGCGTTAATGATTTTCTTCAACTCAATGTAGGGTCTGTGTTATCTAGAACCAGCAGCATGCATGTCGCCACACGGGCTTGTCCCCAGCAGAGAAATTCCAAACCCTCCAATAAAAATATTGTTTTTTTATTTTTTTAATGAAGTCTTAATTTAATTAAGTAATGAAAGATTACGTTGGAAACGGGGATTCGAATTTTATTATATATTTATTATTCGTAGGTCTGGAATTTCCATTAATTTGAAACTGCCTGGATTGGACAGGCAGGTGATTAGTACCATCCATATATACTATGGTCTCAATGAATGGTGAAAGTGATGCACCGCCCAAAATAGTAAGATGGCAACATCAACTTTTGCATGAACCACCACCTTCTTTTCATTATTTTATTTTTGTGCTGCTTCGTCAATGCAATGTGAATTTCTTTGTCTCTATCAATGATACTTGCTTGTTCTCAACAAGACACTTTTAAAAATTTATATGCATACTTTACTCTCAATATTCCAAACTTAATTGTCCCTAAACCTAAACCTACACATCGGATAGTTGTACATGTTCAGATATAGAACAAAGTTAAGCTATATAAACACTAATTGCTTGTTTGGACTGGAATCAAGTTCCTGAATTGGAAAAATCAGCGACCAGCCACAGAAAACCTAATCAGAACTTGATAACTGATCTATGATGAAATTAAGTGTAGCTATGTGTTTCTATTATTAGGTACCCTTTTCTCCTTTCAATGTTTTTACCTATAGTAATAAAGTAAACATGGGGATTCCAACACATTTAAAAGAAGATGAAAATATTTATATATCTATATACTGAGTTTATATATTTTCACAGTAACCTTTGAGTTTGAGTGATGAATAATGTCCCAGCCCATGCCTTGATTGGGATTAGGTCACCAGTGGGTATATATTAATTAATTATTATATGGTAGACAAAAAACAAAGAGAGAAAGCAAAGATGTTAGAGGAGAATCTCATCAACTTTTTCATTGGATCAAGCTAGGTTGGAAACCAATGCACCAAAGACCATTAATTAGATATGGCTGTGTCACAAACTCACAGCACCACAGTGAATTAATCTCCCTCTCTATTGGATGTGGGCCATCATAACACACAAACCTTTCTTTCCATTATCATTCTTTTCATTAATCATACGAAATGACCCATGAAATCAACAGTGACCTCACCAACAAACTTCTTTATATTCCACCATTCAAATCAAACTTCAACTCTTTTAATTATTCAAACTTTAGTCATGAAAAAGCCAGACCAAAATAACCAGATATAAAATTCAAATCAGAATGTTTGATTACAAAAAATATTAATGATCAGGAATTTTTCACATTGTTTTCTTATTGATTCTTTGATAAAAACATAACAGAAAGGTTTCTTGTAATAGGAACTGTACACACAATGTAGTACATAAGCTCTTGGAAACAATGTTGCGGGTTTCCATTTTATACATCAATAATTTTGGGGCCTTTTTCCTTTACTACGTTTCTATTTTTTTAAAATATATTAAATTTTTGTTTTTAACTCAAGTAGAGTCTGATTTTTTTTTTCATTTATTATTTTTAAGAATGAACATAATTATTGTACAGTGATCTGCAAAAGTTTATTGTTTTCAAATGAAATGTTATGTTTAATTATATTTTTTTATCAACAATAATTAATATATAAATAAAAGAATGAGACATTAACATGTCTCGATCCACATATACATTAGTAGGATGTTTAATTTTTTTTTTTTTACACAGATGATTTACCTCTTTAAATTGATCCGAGTTTGAAATAGTTGTTTACTTTAATCGTAAAGTGAGACATCATTATTTAAGGAATCGATGATATAAAGACAAAACCAAAGGCATCAGCTATAAAACAAAGGTTACAAAACAAAATTTAAACATTAGAATGTTTTTATTTGGCCAAGTATTTCTTATCCAAAAAGATATGAAAATATCTACATAAAAAGTCATTTCCGAAATTATTCCCTCTCCGTAACTTGTTTTCATTTTTTATCAATGACTTCTCAATGTTATTAGTTATTTTTTGAAGATTTAAATAATTCTAATGAAAATCGATAAGAACAAAAAAAAATCAAAATTTATATAGATTTTCAAGAAATTCGTAACAAATTATTATAAAATCTTTAAAATAATTTTTTTCTTCAAGAACACTAGCATTTTGGTAAATATATTTTGTATAATTAAAAATTATCATTAATAAATATTTTTAAAAATAAATAATTTTATAAAGCATAGAAAATATATTTTAGTTTTACCATAAACAATTAATTGTAATATAGTTTCTTTCATATGGAACATAATATCCTTCACCGGAGAAAATTTGATTTGAGTTGGATAAAAACATTGTGAATAGCAAAACGTTTCGAGTAGTAAGCTGAGCTACACATCTAGACTTCAAACATGAAACTATTATGGCTTCTTTGAGGCACACGTTTACTAATAATTGTGATAAAATGAAATCATTACTAGGACCATTTCTTGTAATAAATATAATGAGATTGATTTCGAGATAGAGATGAAAATGATAGATAGAATTAATAGACATTTAAAAGGATTAAATGTGCAATTATAAAAGATGATAATTTGATAAAATTCAAGAGAAAAAAAAAAAAACTTTTGCTACAACACTGTAAGTTTATGTGAATTGCAAAAAAAAAAATGATTTTAAGAATTTTTAATTGAGAGAGTGGAAAAAGTGAGATTTTCACTTTTCAAGTTGTTTTACAATTTGTATAACTACTATTTTGATCTACATTGGATAAAAGTATTTGTATATGAATAAATTAATAAAAAATAATATTTGTTATAATATATATATATATATATATATATATATATATTATAAATTAAATTAATTTCATAATAAATAAATATATTTAGATTTACGGTAGTGTACAATTCGAATTATTATGATATAAATTTATTTAGTACATTTTCAAATGACACCAGCCAATGTCATATTCTAAATATGTTATAAATTAAAGAGTTGATATGTTGATGTGTTTAGTAGTAAATATTTTATTTATAGTCCATCAAAGTAAAATAAAACCCTAATGATTAGTTGTACATATTTTCTTAATTACTAAGATGAAATAGTACGAAAAATTTTCTATATTTTAAAGATGTTAAGTATATTTATTTTTACTTAAGCTCATTAAAGTGTTAAAAATATAACAAAAATATTGTAAAAAAACAATGCGAGCTCAATAAATGGAAGAGAAAAGGAGGTAATGCATGTGAAACTATACCATCCATAACATCATATTTCCTCGGCTAACTAATGATTTCATAATTTCTGACATTATAATTAAATGCATTTTAGTATAATTTTAGATGTGGTTGACGTTGTCATGATAAAAATATTTCTTCGCAGTATCATATATATAAAAGAGGAGTCATAATACTGTTTTTACTTTTTATTTTGTATGTATTATTTTATGTATGGACTGAAATAATCAAATTACATTTATTTAATATATTTATTTTTCCTGATAAAAAAATAATTGTATGAAATATTACAAGGAAAGATGGAGAACCACATTACATAAAACCTTGTTGGTTTGGGTTGTCCCAAAAGTTTTGAGAATTCACTATTATAGCCAAAACTCCCCATTGAACATATTATTGTCTGCAACATATTTTACCATTTTTGTCTACTTTTGTGCACATTCTTATGTCCATACTTCAGTAATCCAGATTCAGTTTGTCCATTGTGTCAAAATTTGGTTTCATATCTGATTAAAGCTCTTTTCCTTGTTAATAGCCACACGTACACTCCCTTTTCAAAACTCCAACCAAACCCAATGCATTTTAGAATCAATTTTCATCTTCTACTTGGTATTTCTCTAAATTTTTTCGTCAAGTTAATTAATCATTGAGGTGTAAGAAGAAAAAGCCTAATTATTTTCTTGAAGCATTTCAAAAGGCTCAAGGTCTTTTCTTTTCACACCCACACAATTACTAACTGTGTCCCACAATAAGAAGGATAGACTCAAACACCCTTCACCATGTACCATACCATTACAGCCACTGTCAACTCGCTCATCATCATCAATGCTGTAGAGGAAGAAGAAGAGTAAGAAAAGCTACAAAGAGAGAAGAAGAGAGAAAATGCGAAAAAAAAATTATTCCAGAAAATTCTTTTTAAAACGTATTTTATGTATTCTGTAAAGTTTTTTTTCTTTCAAAACATATTTCATGTAAAGGTATTTGAAAAAACTTATTGTGGAAGACATTATATATGATCAGGAAAGCATCCCATTCCGAACAACTTATTCTAGAATGTTACATTTTGGAAATCTCATTCCAAAAATTCTATTCTGAAAATATTCCAAAAACTTTCTTTCAAAATTTTCAGAAAACTTTTAAAAAATGTAATTGAAAAGTCACTTTTACAAAAAGACAAAACAGACATTTAAAATTTTTAAAGGGGAAACAGAGAAATTGTGGGTATACAGGAAGTAAAAGGCAAGGCTCAAAAATCTCTCTAGGATAATTAAGCCCAAATGGCTTTAACTTCTTCCACCCCACTAATTTCTTTGACCACATTATCCTTTTTTTTTTAAAAAAAGAATATTCCATGTGGCTGGAATTAACATTCTAGAAATTAAATTTCCGGTGTGAAATTTGTTATACTATTTGTAATTTAATTTCTAAAACTATCAAAACAAAAAAATGTAGAAGGAAGTCACTGGAACGAAAGTTGGGAAAAAGAAAAAGAAGGTTCAGTTACAAAAAAAAAAAAAGAGTTTAGCCTCCAAGTAACTTTCTATTATTATTATTAGTTTGCTGCCATGAATTTTAAAAATTACGTATTGATTTGTATAATGTTAACTTTCGATATATGTGGTCAATTGATTCTTTTAGGTGTTGGTTAAATTTATATATTCATTTAAACATTATAAATTATTTTTTTATAGATCTCCTAAACGAATATATGTTGTATTTATATAATTTAATTATATAAAACTATTATTCTAGTTTATTATTATGGATTAACATTAACCAATAAATTAAATTATTTGTTAGTATCGAATACATTGCGCATGGTTATTAATTTTATGGGTAATACATAATTTTGGATTTCTAATGAATGATTCGTGATGAGTTAGATTGTTTAGAGAACCGTCTGCGCTAGACTTGATTAATCAGTTACTTATTGAGAGGCTCCTAATGAACGGCCCGTGATGGATTTGATTGTTCAGAGAACGGTCTGGTATGTGATAGACTTGATTAATCAGTTACTTATTGAGAGGTCCCTGATAACTGCTGGTAGGAATATAAAATTGATATCGTATTTGTTCGATTTTAAGAGGCAACATAAAACACTTTTTATAAGTTCTAGAATACTAGAAAGAGAGAAGTAGCCAGTAGCGTCTCACACGTGCTTCTATGGATGCTTCATTGATTCTGGATACACAATCCTTTGAATTCATACTTGAATATATTATTTTGTTGTGTCTTATATTATTTTTCTTATCAAATTGGTATCAGAGTTGGGGTTCTTCCTCTCTTAAAGAAAAGTTCATATTGGTTATTGTCAGATACAAATCCAAATATTCTTTTCAATCCTCAAAATTTGTGCCATTTAAAGTTTTGAGCGAAGTCAATTGCATAGACAAAGAAGCTAGTATGAAAATAACAAAGAAACATCTAATACACACACTTATTGTGTAAATAAACAAAATAAATATTTCTGAATACACATCAAAACATGCCTATAATACCAAATTTCTCATTCACTATGATCTCGTCTAAGGATCTCAAATCATAATAAATAAGAAATATAATTAGAATAAAAAATACAATGCACATCTCATGTCAAAAAAATATAATATCGAAAGACAAATAATTAATATAATAAAATTCAAAATACATTTTATCAAGAAAAATAAAATACATTAATTACAAAATATAGATAGGGCGTAATTAAAATTAATGTAGTATCAAATTAATTAATAATATAATTAAATTATATCATTTTCACAAAAATTTCATATAATTGTACCCATGATAGATGAGTTTTATGAATTCAGATCATAAATAGCATCAAACCATCGGTACAATGAATTATGCCCAAAATTTAAGAGCAGTTTTTAATAAAAAAAATAGTAAGATGCATAAGTGTACCTGATTAGTAATTAGACCAATATAATGGGAAAGTGATACTTGATCTTCCAAATAGAATCAATGAAAGCTAAAAATTGTTTACGTATGGTTATGGTTTTAGTAGTTCATTTTAATTTGGAGTTTCATCAAATGTATATCAAAACAGCTTTTCTGAATGGAGATTTATTTGAGGAAGTGTATATGGTTCAACCTAATTGCTTTGCTAAAAAAGGCAATGAGCATTTGGTTTGCAGGTTGAAGAAGTCTATTTATAGAATGAGACAAGCTTTTAGACAATGGTATTTGATATTTGACCAGGTGGTCATTTCATTTGGTTTCAAGGAAAATACAATATATCAATGTTTTTACTTGAAGACGAGTGAAAGCTAATTATTATTGATTAGCATGAGTTTTTTTTCCATTTGTGTGGATTTTATGAGAATGCGATTTATATACTTTTTCTTGTAGTAGTACCTACTAAACTACAAATACTTTAGTAATTTAAATATGGTAACAATGAGGATGAGGAGGAGAACACCAATGAATATTTGGATAGGGACGTAGACAAAAATATGGTGGATATGTACATTAGATAGCCACTAATGCAAAAGTTAAAATATGATCGAGTTTGGACAATATTGACTAACATGAATTTGTTTATTCGTGGGTTTTAAAACTAGTTTATTCCTTTCTTTTACATATATTTTTTGTTAAAATACTTTGTTGGTCGTATTTATTTAGAGATCTCAAGTAGGTTCCTGTATTTTGATTTCAAATGTATCCTTATTTTTGAAGATGCGTAACAATTATATTATTTTCGTTAATATTGTAGTAATAATATTAAATATGTGTCACACGTCAGTTCGTTATTTTTTAAAAATTTTAATTTCTTTTCCCATATTAAGGCATCGTGTCATGTATCAATCCCAATTTCTTTTGTAAACCGAACATGTTTCTTTCTTTTCAATTTAATATCAAATTTAACTTTTATATAAATGCTAATTAAAATTGATAATTTTATTAAATATTTTTAATAAAACTAAATTTATATTTTACATTAAACTTTATTTAAATTTTGTTTAAAAAATTTAAATATATTTGTTTTGATATTTTATAAATTTAAACTTTAATATTATTTTTTATTTGAATTAATATTTCAAATAATTGTTTATAAAACCACGAACTCACATTTGATACATATTTGACACGGTTAATATAGAACCAAACCAAAATAACCTAATTGTTATTTGTTTTAAAAAGTAACGACCCACTAAAAAAATAAAAATAAAATCTATCTGATATTTTCTTGGAACAAATACGACGATAAAGTTATTTTAAACCTACAATTTCATAGACATATAACGAGTAGATTGTTATTGACTTTGTTCAACTTAAAACATTTACCAGGATTATAACCTGTGTCTGGTGTGTGCGATTTCTTAGTGAAACATACATGGCAACCAAGTTGTCTCAACAACCTCCCTACTCCGACTCTATTGGATCATTGATACTTTCTAACTCCCAACGTACAAACAATTTCATTCTCTCCTTAATCTTCCGCCACAAACATCTCTCAAACCTCTCAACAACTCTCGTTAATCTCTTCCAATTTCACTCTCATATCTATCTTCACCAACAAATCCAACACAACACACACCCATGGCCCAACCCTCCAAATCACGAGCCAGGAGATCCTCATCATCAACTTCTTACTCATCAACCTTAACAACACTAATCTTCACCGCGCTTTGTGTTCTGGGCATATGGATGCTAACCTCCAACTCCGTTGTCACACCTAAAACACACACTGCCATTGATGATAACAACTCTGAATCCACTAACACTCAAGATCTCGCTGAATACACACCTGAAACCACCACCACCACATCAACCACAAACATCATCCAGCAAGATGATCCTCTTGAAACTACCACACATATCGCAGACGAATCGTCACGTGAAGCAATCACGAATGTCTCAGATGAGCCACGTGAAACCACCACAAGTATCTCAGAAGAGCTACGTGAAACCGCCATAAATATCTTCGAAGAGCCACGTGAAACGACCACAAATACCTCGGAAGAGTCAAGTGAATCTGTCACCGAAAGCCAAGACCAAAAGGAAGGTAATGTATATGGGGACAACCCTGGCAACCTCCCCGACGACGCCATAGCAAATGAAGGTGGAAACACCGATAAGAAAGAAGTTTCCAGTGGAAACGAAGCTATTGCAGGTGTGGTGAATGATCAGAAAAGTGATAAGAGCGAGAAAGAGGCGCAAAATGTTCAAGTATCTGAAGGGGAGCAAAAGGTTGAAGAAGAGAACCAGAACATGGCACAAGATGAAAAGGAAAACCCAAATACAAAACAAAATGCAGAAGGTGAGAATGTGAATACGAGAGAAAACCAAGAAGAGGGGACGAGTGGGGGTCAACAAAGTTTTGATGTGCAAGGAGGTAAGAACAATGACGATGAAGCGAATGTGCAACAACTAAGGGAAGACAAAGGTGAGGTGGTGGTGATGGAGAAAGAAGCAAAAGAAAAGGAGCAAGAAGAGGTGTTGAAGAAGGAAACGGTGGCAACAGAAGTGGATGAGTCTGAGGGTGAGAAGAAGAAAGAGAAGGAGGAATTGGGTGAAGTGCAGATGCAAGATTTGAAGTGGAGTCTGTGCAATGTCTCAACTGGTGGTGATTATATTCCGTGTTTGGATAATGACAAGTATTTGAAAACTTCAACTAGAAAACACTTCGTACACAGAGAGAGGCACTGCCCTGAAGATGCACCAACTTGCCTCGTCCCACTTCCCAAGGGTTACAAAGTACCAATCCAATGGCCTTCCAGCAGAGATAAGGTAACAACATTTGAAAACTTTGGTTAAAATCATATTTATTCAACACTTTGACAAACAATGAAATACTATGCAAGATGATATAATACATTTTGAAAGACTGTATGATACTGATGAAGCATTTACTCCATGCTTCCATATCTAAAAAAAAAAAAGTTGATATATTTTGTCACATTTTTATACTCATTTAACAAGTTCTTTATCACTCTCCTGTTAAAAAAACATGTTAAATGAGTGTAATTATTTCAATCAATCATTGTCCTTATTTAAAAATTGTTTATTCATTTTTATGAGTTTAATTTGAGGTATGATAATTTAACACGACTTTTAAAAATATATTCATTATTTGACATCATTTTTTTATAATGAAATATTAAATCAAAATATAAATTAAATTGTTAAATATAATATAATTAAATCTTATGTCAAATGATTGTAGTTTTAAAATATATGTAAAATTATTATGCTTCTTTGAGTTAATCTTGAAATATTAATTATCTTTATAAAAAAAAATACTTCGGACATTTTCTCAAAAAATACATTCATTTGAAAACTCTTTTTAATAATAGACTAATATATTAACATTAACAACTCTTTATATTTAATTTTTATTCAATAATTTAATTTAATATTTTAACTTAATATTTTATTAATAATTAAATTGTTGTTATGTATTTATAAAGCTGGTGTCAGAATAATTTTTTCCTATTACATTCGTTAACATTTTATCGAAACACTTAATTAGTTAGTAACTGAAGGGGTGTTTTACACAAAAAAGAAAAGTATGTTTATTAGATTTAGTGTAAGGGTTCCATTAACTTGTGTTGGTTTCTGAAAATTAAAGTTTTAGTTACCATGTCTTTGTAACAGGTATGGTTCCACAACGTACCACACACTCTGTTAGCAGACGTGAAGGGACACCAAAACTGGATGAAGTTGAAGGGTGAATTCTTGACATTCCCAGGAGGGGGCACCCAGTTCATTCACGGTGCTCTCCACTACATTGATTTTCTTCAACAGGTCATTTTATTACATCTATATAAAGTTTTATTACAACTTCCACGTGATTGTTGAAAAGAACTTGTAACTGTTACACAGGCTGAACCAGGTATTGGATGGGGAAAGCACACTAGAGTGATTTTGGATGTTGGGTGTGGGGTTGGTAGTTTTGGAGGTTTTCTGTTTGAAAGGGATGTTATTTCCATGTCTTTTGCACCAAAAGATGAGCATGAAGCACAAGTGCAGTTTGCCCTTGAGAGAGGAATTCCGGCAATATCTGCCGTCATGGGCACTCAAAGGTTGCAATTCCCCAGTCATGCCTTTGATCTCATTCACTGTGCACGTTGTCGTGTACCTTGGCATGAAGATGGTTCTTAATCTCACCAACACTTTTCCTTTCGTTAATTTTGTTTGTCATTTTTTGAACCTAGTGTTTCAATTTTTCGTTGTTGAAGAGAAGTGTGTGAATCTATTGTAGGTGGCTTGTTGCTTTTGGAATTGAATCGTCTTCTTAGACCAGGGGGTTATTTTGTGTGGTGTGCTACACCTGTGTACCAAACGATCGAAGAAGATGCTCAGATATGGAAGCGTATGATATCTGCAAATATATTGTTATTGTTATTTAAAAAAAAATAAAGGAATACACTCTGTAGGCTCTGACATTTTGTTATTTTTCTCTAGAAATGACTTCATTGACCAAGGCCATTTGCTGGGAACTCGTAACCATAAAAAAGGATAAATTGAATCAAGTTGGTGCAGCCTTCTACCGCAAACCCCTTACCAACGAATGCTACGATCAAAGAGAGCAAAACCAACCTCCTATGTGCAAAGTAGACGATGATCCAAATTCTGCATGGTAAATCTTTCGATTCTCTTGTGTTTATTACAACTTCTATGGCAGAAAGTGTGAATAATATGATTACTGATATTTTATATTCCAGGTATGTTCCGCTTCAGGCTTGCATGCACAAGTTGCCTGTTGGCAATGAGAGAGGAACCAAGTGGCCTGAAGCTTGGCCTCAGAGACTGCAAAAAGTCCCAGAGTGGTTAAAAGACATGCAAGGTGGTGAACAACTTTCTCAAGACTTTGCAGCAGATAATGAACGCTGGAAAAACGTTATCGATGAGCTTAGCAACATTGGGGTATCTTGGTCTCACGTCAGAAATATCATGGACATGCGAGCTAGTTATGGAGGGTAGGTATATATATATATATATATATATATATATATATATATATATATATATATATATATATATATATTTTTAATTTGTATGCAATACTTTTAGTCTTTACAAATTTATCATGCATGCGTTGTTAATAGAGTTGTATCATTGATTATGAGGGTACATTCATCAAAGTTAATGTGAATGCAGATTCGCAGCAGCTATGAAGGATCTTCCTGTCTGGGTATTTAATGTGGTGAACATAGATGCTTCCGATACACTTCCTGTGATCTATGAACGGGGTCTTATTGGTATATACCATGATTGGTGTGAATCCTTCAGCACCTATCCACGAACTTACGATCTACTGCATGCAGATCATCTTTTCTCAAACCTAATGAAAAGGTAAAAATGGAAGCAACGATTTCTTCAGTTTATAATCAGAATCACGTGCTTACAGAAATAAGAGTCTTGTCATTCACGATAGTTTGTGATGAAAGAACAACAAACATTATTGATTAAAGCGTGCTTTTGTTGTTTGTCTTTGTCAGGTGCAATCTTGTTCCTGTGGTAGCAGAGATTGACAGAATACTAAGACCAGGAGGTAATTTGATTGTCCGTGATGATCCTAGTGTGATTGGTGAAGTGGAGAATTTGTTGAAATCTCTCCATTGGGAAATAACCTCCACAAACCAAGAAGGTCTACTTAATGGCAAGAAAGGAATGTGGCGACCGTCCTCTTAAGTAGATCTTTGTCTTCGATGAAGGAGACAAAACATTGGGTATTCAACTTGGAATGTGTTTTCAAACAAGCTTTTTATGGCAGAGACATGGGGTTTGGTTTATCATCCACCTTCTATGGCACAATAGTTATCTTAAAAATGTCACACCAACAAATGACACGTTTGTTGTAAACACGCACCAACAGAGAGAGATTTGTAGTTGTCAATAGAAAAGGTCACCACGGCACTGTCGAGTTATTCTGTTCAACGTTTGCATTTAGAAGAAACATTTTTTGTTTAACAGAATTGTATTTTAGTACAGCACTCGGTTTTATATTTCGTCTTCTTCACTTTATTCCGAATATTGTAAGGCAAGATGGTTTGAGAAATAATTTTCGTATATGTACACGTATTTTAATAATCGATTAATAATAATAATAACAACAACATAGTAACATTAATATTTAAATCTATAATAAGTAATTACATCACTACTTAAATTAAAATCTTTCTTAAATTTTATATTTTTTTATTAGACTTAATTACGTGGTCTATTGAATCTTCTATATTTTACAATTTTTCAGTTGAGTCTCTCTTAAATGTTTTTGTTACTTTTGTAATGTGACAATTATTTTATATTATTATTATTATTATCCTTATGTTGCTACATAATATTTTATTATAAGAGACCTTTACGAGATCTATTTTTAACTTTAATTAAAATAATAAATCTCAAAAAATTATAAATTTCAAAATAAAAAAATATAAATTATAAAAAGTTAAACTTAACAAATTTACAATTTGATAATTTTTATAATTTATAATATTATAACATTGTAATTTTATAGTTTTATAATTATATAATTTTATAATTCTAATTTCTTAATTATAAAATTATATACTTTTATAATTTTGTAATTTGTTAATTTTTTTAGTTTTTTATTTTATAATTACATAGTTTATATTTTTATATTTTTATATTTTTATATTTATAATATGTGTATTTTTTTAATTTTAAATTATAATTAAATTTAAAAATATTTTTATCAAAAATAGTAAATATTTGAGAAATATTTCGTCATCCCAGTCTCTTATAACAATATATTGTATGGTAACATTCAAGGGAATGACAATGCAAAATAATTGGCACATCATAAAATTAACAAAATTTTATTGTTGGAATTCAATTGAAAAATTTTAAAATATTAAGAACTCAATAAACTAAAAAAATTTATTATGAACTCAATCAAAAAAATTTAAATTTACGAGAAATCAAAACATAATTAAGCCTTTTTATTATTATAGATAAAGTCAAAATAAAACTTCAAAATTGGAAAGATAAACTTTGCAGCATATGACACTACAAATAAATTGAAATTATCGACAGATATATTTTTGTCGATAAATTTGAATTATCGACAGATTTTACCGACAGATTTTACTGACAGATTCTCAAATTTTAATTATCGACGAAAAAATTTGTCAGTAATACAGATTTCATTTATCGACAAAAAAATTCGTCAGTAAAATCCGTCAGTAATTCAAATTTTTTTTACCGACGAATTTTTCGTCGGTAAAAGAAGCAGAAATTTTTCGTACAAATTTGAATTACCGATGAATTTTTCCGTCGATAAATTTGTCGGTAATTTAATTTTTTTTACCGACAAATTTACAAACGAAAAAATCCATTAATAAAAGAAGTGGGAAATTTTCTGCCCAAATTTGAATTACCGATGGATTTTTCCGTAAATAAATTCGTCAGTACTTACATAACTCAAAATCTATCGATAAAATTCGTTGATAATTAATTTTTTTTATCGACGAATTTACCGACAGATTTATCCGTTGGTAAAAGGAGCAGGAATTTTCCCGCCCAATTCTCACCTGATAAAAAGACGAGAAGAAGAAAAAAAGAAGAAAAAGAAGGAGAAGAAGAAGAAGAAAAGAAGAAAAAGAAGGAGAAGAAGAAGAAGAAAAGGAGAAAAAGAAGAAGAAAAAGAAGGACAAAGAGAAGAAGAAGGAGAAGAAGAAGGAGAAGAAGAAGAAGGAGAAGAAGAAGGAGAATGTGGAAAAGAAGAAGAAGAAGAAGAGGAAGAAGGAGAAAAAGAAGAGGAAAAAAGAGAAGAAGAAGATGAAGAAGGACAAGATGAAGGAGAAGAAGGAGAAGAAGAAGAAGACGACGGCGATGGCGGTGGTGGCAACAGCGACGACGGTGGTAGCAGCGACGACGAAGAAAAAAACGAAAAAAAAAATGAAAGAGGGAGGAAGAAGAAGATGAATAGTGCAACAAATTTACCGACGAAATTTTTGGTAATTACCAAAGGATTTTTTGATAATTACCGATAGATTTTTTGGTAATTATCGATGAATTTTTTAATCGATAATTACTGACGAATTTTTTCGTCGGTAATTACCGATAGATTTACCAATAGATGTTTTCGTTGGTAATTATCGATAAATTTATTGACGAATTTTTTCATCAGTACGTTAACAATTTTTCTTTCACCTGTTACTATTTCATGCTAGGATGTTTAGTTTGTCACTAAGTTGGTAAACTTAATGATATATATGAACGGTGGTAACTATCTTAAAGTAAAGACATTATTGTATGAAATGGGAAACTCATTGTATTCCTCTATTTTGCAGTTCTAGCCATTGTTTTAGTGGGATTGCTCTATGGCTTCTTCATATTACGTGCAAATGTCCCACCAGATCGGTGGTGGTTGAGATTAAAATTTCAGTTCCTTGTTGCTAGGGATCATGCATTCATTTTCATAATTGTTCAACTGGTACGCATATTTATATATTGCAAAATTGGTACTAAGCTCTTGCTGATGCAATTTGTAGTCATCACTGGTTTCATTTTCTGATCTGCGAAAAGTGGAAACGATGCTAGGAAGAAGTTCTAGCTAACAATTTTCCTCTCTGCTGGTACAAATCATTTTACGAAAACTCAATTCCATTTATTTACTTGATTCGTAGTAGCACTGTATCTAAGGAAACACCCATAAGTAATTGAATGTTTTTAGCATCTCTAATTTCTTCCAGAAACAATTGATATATCTAGCATATTGCAAGCATTTTAGTCTGGTTGAATGTAAATAAATTTTAGTTGGGATAGACAAAGACACAGAACATGATTGAAAAGGATTATGTTCAAATATTTTTTGAAAAATTGCATGTAATTTTTTTTTGGATCAATTGCATTTTTACTCCACCAGTATTTTATATTGTGCAATTTTTTCCATTTAGGTTTCAATTGTGTCAAGAATACTTTAAGTTTTTTATCATTTAAAATTATGTCCATGAACCTTGATTTTATCTGATATTTAACCAATGTTTTAAATCTTGAATTGTAGTGCATAGCAGCTAACCACAAAAACGTTGCAGTGGGATGAAGCTATTTTGAATTTTTTTTATGTAGTTTTTATAATGTATACTGTATACTACATATACATATTAATTCTCAAAAAGATAAAAAATACTGAAATGTTCTAGATAGGAACCAGTCATCATCATCCTCAAAATCATAGGTGTCTTAAACCGAATATACAAGTAAATATCACCAAAAGTCAAATACAAATTTTGTAGATAGTAACCAGTCATCATCATCCTCAAAATTCACTATATTTATTATCTTTTCGATTATTACAGTTGTAGTAGATTTCATTTATGTAAACTGAAATCCCAATAATAAATCCTCAAAAAACCCTGTGTCCCCATTCTGAGGGCTTTTACAGAATTTACACTTGATGTCTCTATAGCACGGCTTTTTGAAGTAGTAATTTGGTGTGCGATGATCACTCCACGATGGCAACCATTGTAGTGAGTTGAGGCTGCTTCATACTGTTCCACTGCTAGAGTGGCATTATAGCATGTTATTCAAAACTTTCTCTTGAAGTCATTAAATTTCCCACAATGGAAAGACTTTTCATTTATTGTTCATGGTTATTATAAAAATACATTCAATGTGCCCTTTTGGTCATGTAGTTCAAATATTCTGTTTTTTTAGCAGGCCTATTGTATTTATTTACTCTAATGTTACGTCCAGTTTATAACTTTAGTTAATTTCGTTAAATAATGGATGAAATCAAGATGAAGTGACTTGATTGTCAATGGGGAAAACTTGATGGACTCAAAAAAGTGGTATATGAGAGACTAAGTTTTAATTATGCTGTTAGTGTGATGTGTAGCCATCAGGTTGGGAGGGACGCTCAAGAGAAGAACCTCTGTATGTGGGCTAAGCCTTGGTTGGATATATTCAGTTGGAAATTAACACTTTCTTTAATATGCCAACGTCACTAATTAACTGTTACACCTACCGAGAACATGATATTTGGACCATTTTTCCGTAATAATCAAAAGAGATACATATATGATTTTATTTTAATTAAAAACACATAATAATTACATAAAATATTATAATAAAGAAATAAGTTTGAATATTAATTACTAGAACCAAATTTAAATTCAAGATTTTGATGAAAAGCAATATGAGATATAGTAGTTTTTTTCTTTCAAATCAAGTCATACTTTTTTGAAACAATCTTTTTATAATGATATATTTGTATTTTGGTGATAATGAGATATCCGAATATAAAAAAATATAGTATAATCTAAGATCTAACTTATTTATAAATAAATATGATTTTTTTAACATTATTATTTCTGAAACCTAAACTATTTATAAGTACATGAGATAGATATTAATGGATAGATATTTCTTTCTAAAATTTATTTTAATATGAATAATTATAAATGAAAGATATTAACAATACATAAATTGTAATAAATAATAATTAAATGATATTAAAATACTTTTTCACTAAAGTTATGAAACCTTGTAATGATTAAAGGGTTTTATTTTATAATAGATAAATAATAATATTAAAGTAAAAATACTTCCTTGGTCCATTTGTTAAAATGGTCCCATTTGTTAAAAAATATGAAATAGGTCCTAAGATCTTTTTTTTGTCTCAATTAGGTCCATATTTTTGAAATTGAAAATGTGTAACAATTAGGCTCATTTCGTTAGTATGGTGTTAACGGTGTTAAGAATGTGTCACGTGTCAGCTCCACATTTTTTTGAATTTTTTTAAATTTTTTGATTTTTTTTTTAAATTATTCATGTCATGTGTCACGTCAATGTTGTGCCACGTGTCAAGTCAGTAAGGTGACACGTGTCAAATCATTGTCTGAATCTCAATTTGGTTCATATATTTGTTATTTTTATAACATTTCAGTCCATTTTTTAATTTTTTATAAAATATATTTATTTTAACTTTTTGCAAAATTATTTTAAAATTTTATATTTAAATTTATAAAATTATTATTTCTAAACCAACTTTGTATATAAATTATTTAAAATAATTTTGTAACAAGTTAAAATAAATATTTTAAAATTTTAAAACAAAATATAAAATAAACTTAATATTATTAAAATGTTTAATAAAAATATCATTATAAAATTTATATCAAAGTTAAATTTGATGTAAATTTGGAGAGGATGAAATTGAAAATTAAAAAAAAAAATGGACTGAAATATAATTAAAATAACAAATATATGAACCAAATTGAGATTCAAACAATGACACGTGTCACCTTACTGACTTGACACGTGACACAATATTGATGTGACACGTGACATGAATAATTTAAAAAAAATTCAAAAATTCAAAAAAATGAGGAGCTGACACGTGGCACATCCTTAACACCGTTAACACCGAATGGGCCTAATTGTTATACATTTTAAAAAATATGGACCCAATTGAGACTAAAAAAAATCTTAGAACCTATTTAAGATTTTTTAACAAAAACATGGACCAAGAAAGTATTTTTACTTTAATATTATTATTTATCTATTATAAAATAAAACCCTTTATACATTACAAGTTTTCATAACTTTAGTGAAAAAGTATTTTAATATCATTTAATTATTATTTATTACAATTTATGTATTTTTAATATCTTTTATTTATAATTATTCATATTAAAATAAATTTTAGAAAGAAATATCTATCCATTAATAAACATGTTCATAATTTTTTTTAATTTGACCTTTTAAATAACTATTTTTCTAAATTTTAAATAAATAATTTTTTTCAATTTTATCTTTTTATTAACTAATTTTTAAATTTAAGTAATCACTCAAAGTAAAAAAAATATTTTTTTTAATTTTCTTTTTGAGTAACTCTTTTAAATTCAAATAATTATTTATAATAGAAAATTATTTACATAATAAAAAGTTATAAAAGTTATTATTTATTTTTTAATAAAAATAAAAATAAAAATTATTAATTTTATTTTTATTTTAATAATTAATAATTATTTCATAATTTAATAAATTTTAAATATAGTAAAAAACAATGAAATACACATGTTTTCACTAATAATAAATAAAAAAAATTAGACTAGGATGTAAAAAGATAACTACATGTTTTTACTTGTCTTTTTCTTCTGCCAGCTGTAAGTGATTATGGGCAATCTCTGCAGTTTCAGAACTTGAATGCAGAAAAAGAGAACATAAAATTAGAGGTATGTACCATTATGGTACTAAACATTAATTTTGTGGAAGTTAAACTGAGCATGTACTCTTGAACTCATTACAGGTCATTAGAGAGGTGGAAGAACAATATAAATATCGATATTTGATGTTGTTGTTGGTGATCTAGTGCCTCTTAAAATAGGAGATCAGGTGATTTTGAGAAATATTTCATTTTGTTTTTTTCTAAATTAAGGTCTGTTTGGTTTGAAGTAGGTGTAGTCGAATTGGTTTTTGTTAACAGAGCGCTATTATCTGTTTAACCGTTTCGGTTCTCATGCCTGCATGAACTCTATTTATTTCCTTTCTCTCTTCAGTATCAGTCACTCAATAATAGAACATTTTTCTCTAATTCTCCTCTCTCTCAACATGGTCTCAAGAACTCATTTCTGAACCATGGCTTCGAATAATCCGCTTCCGTTGTAACTAGAGGTGTCAATTTGGCCCAGCCCACAGGGTTTGACCCTGGCCCATGTGGGCCAGGGCCAAAAAAGCTCACATTGAAAAAAAGCCCCCAACAAAGAAGCCCACAGGGCCAAAAACCTACAAAAGCCCTGTGGGCCAGGGCCAATCCATGGGCTTTCATCTTCCACACGAAAAATATATTTTTTAAAATATATTACTATCTGTGGGACAAGCCCAACGAACCGGACAAGCACGACGACCCGAATAGGTCTAACGACTCAGACCTGCCCTACGACCTCGACAAGAACGACGACTCGAACGGGCCCGATGATCCAAACAGGCCCAACAACCCGAACGGGCCCGACGACCCAGACGGGCCCGAATACAGGACAAACCCGACAACACGGACAGGCCCAACGACATGGAAGGGCCCGACGACCCGGACAGGCTCGATGACCTGGACGGGCCCAATGACCTGGACAGGACCGACGAACCTGACAGACCCTATGACCCAAATAAGCCTGATGACCCGAAAGGGCCCGATGACCCGTATGGACCCGACGACCCAGACGGGCCTGACGACCCAGATGGGACCAACTACACAAACATGCCCGAAAACCCAGATGGGCCGAACGACTCAGATGGGCCTAACGATCAAGACAGGCCATACGACCTAGACGAGCCCGACAACCCGGACAGGCACGACAACCCGGACAAGCCCAACAACCCGGACGAGACAAACGATATGAACAGGCCCGACGACATGGACGGGCCCGACGATCCGAACGGGCCCAATGATCCAGACAGGCCCAACGACCCCAATGGACCCGACGACCTGAACGGGCCTGACGACCCAGACAAGCCCGATGACCCGAACGGGTCCGATGACCCGAACGGGCCCGATGACCCGAACGAGCCCGATGACCCGAACATGCCCAATGATCTGAACGGGCCCGACGAGCCGGACGGACCCGACGACCCGGATTGGACCAACGACCTAGACAGGCCCTATGATCCAGACATGCCCAACGACCCGAACGGGTCGTCAGGCCCATCCGAGTGGGTCGTCGGGCCCGTTCGGATCATCGGGCCCGTTTGGCTCGTTGGGCCCGTTCGGGTCGTCGGGCCCGTTTGGATCGTCGGGTCCATACGAGTCATTGGGCCCGTTCGGGTCGTTGGACCTGTCTGGATCATTGGGCCCGTTCGGGTCGTCGGCCCGTTCAGATCGTTGGGCTCGTCTACGTTGTAGGGCCCATCTGGCTCGTTTGGCCCATCCGGGTTCTTGGGCCCGTTTGGGTCGTCGGGCCCGTCCGTGTTGTCTGGCATGTCCAGGTTGTCATGCCCGTCCTGGTCGTCGGGCCCATCTTGGTCATCTGGCCCGTCCGGGTTTTCGAGCCCGTCCGTGTTGTTTGCCATGTCCGGGTTATCCGGCCCGTCCTGGTCATCGGGCTCATCTTGCTCCTCGGGTCTGTCCTTGTCATCGGGCCCGTCCAGGTCATTGGGCTCGTCCGGGTCGTCGAGCCCGTCCGGGTCATCAGGCCCGTTCGGATTGCTCAACTTAATTTTTGACTCTGACTTAATGTAGTATTATTTGGGGAACCCACCTTAACCCTAGTCCTAACCCACGAAAGAGGGGGCTTTGGGAGCTGGGGCTTTTTTTTGGACCCTTCATTTGGGAGCCCCTAAAAGGGGCTTTATGAAGAGTGGGCCAGGGTTGGCCCATGGGCTAGTTGTAACTCCATCAGATTTTTCCACCCACCCCACATTCACTCCTTGCACCTTCACCACCCCTGTTTTCATCAAGTTAGATGAAGAAAACTACCTTGTCTGGCAACACCAAGTATTAGCTACCATTAAAGGCCTCAAGATCTTGAATTTCTTGATGGGTCTGATATTTCTCCACGTTTTCTCACATTCGCTGATGCTGCCACTGGAAACGTCAACCCAAAGTACCCTGGTTCTATGTCAAACACCATGCTTACAAAAATGGTAGGTTTGCATACCTCTGCTACCATTTGGAAGAAACTATCTACATATTACGCTAGCCAATCTAGGGCCAAAATCAAAAAACTCAAAATACAATTAAAGACTGCCAAGAAAGATCGAAACATATCCACTTATCTTATGGAGATTAAAAGTACAGATGAAGATCATGTTGAAGCAATCTTGGATGGATTGTCTGAT
>Ga0214542_1006200_pt1 | contig 22024 bp, 17 predicted proteins | sample CNSS1metaG_FD_160096 | JGI IMG/M metagenome (GOLD analysis project Ga0214542, IMG submission 160096) | Root nodule microbial communities from cowpea collected in UCLA plant growth center, Los Angeles, California, USA - CNSS1 | ecosystem: Host-associated > Plants > Roots > Nodule | place: USA...
AACACATAAGATTACTGTAAAACATGTTGAAAGATAAGAATTTAGAGATGGGTTTCTTACCAAAACATAAGAAACATATTAAATAATGATATTTTATGGATTACATTTATTAATGATAAATCAACTAGAGAACATATTAAATAATAGTATTGATGATGATTACATTCTTAACTGGAATTATACAAGTAGATAAATTAAACATGTATTACAACAATGAAACCAATTGCACGGGAAACATGATACATCCAAATCCTGTGAAATATTTGACAAATGCTTCACCATTACATATCCCTCTTTTAGTTTTGGACCATACTCTTGTATAAAGGATAGCTTAGAGACTTCCAAAAACCTACAAACCTATAATCTAAAACCAGTTGTTACAAAAGACAAATTTAGTTCTAGAGAATTGTAGAAGTTACTGAAGGAAAAACAGATTTATGGTTCACAAATTCTATCAAAAGACAATCTAACTGATCAGGATTCTCATCTTGTAAAAGTATTTCTAATCTAAATTTCAGGACAGATTGTTATATGTGTAAAGTTGTACTTTTTGAGATAATGACCAACAATAACCATGGAATTCACCTACTAAGAATAAAAAAATCTATGCGATAAAGTGATTGTTAAAGCATAAAGTTAAATGTGAGTATCAATGCTAGAAACATAGAGTTTTTCCATACATCTGGAGTGAAAAAGTGTTGAAAGCGTGAACTCGCGAAATCACTACGAACTTACAAATCAGCAAAACCAACGAAGCACTCACTCCCGTGAAGCACCAGCCCTCCTCGCCTGTGGTCACACCTTCCTTGCTCAGACGAAGTCACCGCCGACAACACCGACCACTATGAGAAGCCCTTCCGACTCAGACGAAGTGACCACGCCCTCTACTCTCCTCTTCGATTTTCTTCCTCTGTGCAAAATCCAAGGATTTTTAAACCTCTACTACACATATAAATTGTTTGGGTTATACTAACCTCTCCTAAAAAACCTCAACTAAAATTCAGAATTTTTGTATGATAAAAGTACAACCATTTAAATTTTTTTTACAATATTATTTTCACTTTTACTTATAAATTTAAGTTATCATATTTGAAATCATAATTTTATTTTAAAGATATATATTAATTAAAATAAATGTATTCTATTCAAATAACAAAAATAAATTAAATTAAATTAAATTAAAACTATAAATAAAACACATTTAATATATAATAAAAATTGTTTAATATACAACAATATGTCAACTAAAAGACACCAAAAACACTAGGTCATTCCTCTCTTTTTTTCTAATCCTGAGTAATTTTATTTTTCATTTCTCACATGGAAGTGGCCAAGGAAACTCCAATATATGTGTGGCCTCAGTTGAACATATCTTCAACAATCGTCTTTGCCTCAACTGATGCACCACGCAAGCCAGGTAATGTGAATCCTACAACATAGAATCCATTTTCACCTTTCCACCCGTTTGGAAATGGTTTTCGGGGACAACCCATCTTTCTCCCTAAACATGTCATTTTCCCTGTTCAAAAGTTCAACCCCATATCAACATATATTCCATTGATATCGTAAAGTTAGCAACAAAGAAGTAAAGGAAACTCAAACAGATACACGAATGTTGAAATCGAATCATGAATGTTAAAATTGAAACTCAAAAGGATATGATCTACACCTAAGAAATTGAAATTCTCCAAAATAATTGAACCAAATATGTGGATTTAGAAGAAGGCTAATAAAGAAACTCTACAATATTAACTATTAAAGTGTAAATTATAACATCAACAAAAAACATGTGTAGGCTATGGAAAGGTATAAGAGAAGGAATTTATGTATTAGGATCTAGAATTTTATGTATGAATGATTGTCTCAGCAGAAAATAAGATGGTCAGACATGCTCTACAACATTGATCTACAAGTTCAAATAAAAAGAAAATTCAATAACAAGTTAATAGTTGGATAACAATTTACATCTACCAATACTCCTAAAAGAACATTGTATTGCTTTTGATGTTTTAGTTAAAATTATTTAGTTGGTATCTCCTCCTGAACAGGCAACAAGAACAAAAATCTAAGCATGCTAAAGAGAGTAAAATAAAGTAAAAAAAATGTCATTACTATCAATGGTGTCAGTAGCCATATGGATTAATTCAAATGCAATAAATCACCTATGAGATTCTTTTAAGGTGGCCATGTGGGAATGTTTGAACAAGTTTTTTATGGATATTTTAAAGAAAGAATATAAGAATAAATATACGTAAAAAATTTATGAAAACTCTAAAGAGAAATATTTTAATATTGAGTAATATTTTGTGGTTAGCAGGGTAAAAATCCATAATAAGTGGATGATAGGGTTTGACCACCAATTTTAAAAGTAAAACAAAAGTAAGTGTAGAAATTGTTTCCCAATATTAATTGTTTAAAAATATGAAGAAGAAAGCATCATGGTATTGGAATCCGCACTATATGAGACTTAACAACTATAAGCTACGGATAAATTCTTGCATTATAAAATACTACTTATCAACATAACTCACTAGGTTCACCCGACAATCTACATAAATAAAAATCAAATTTTGATACAAGAATTCCATGGGTTGATGCAACAAATATCTGGGAAAGTGGTAGTTTTAAATCAAACTTTATTTGCTTGATAAATAGTATGCTACCAATGTAAAACAAGTACAATTATAAAACAATGTCTTGAATGCATAGCCACGATGCTGCAAGAATACATTTGGAAGAAATTAATTCTAGAGAATAGTTTTATCATATCAAAAAATACTTAACAATGCCTTTTGGATGAGAGAGGTAAAAACACATTAAACTTCAATGTTTATATAATGTGGTCCCACTAGCATTGCTATATTCTGTGGGTATATAATAATTCTTATATGTCAAATTGTCCATGACATGTTGTAAATGCATTTTGAAATAATTTGGTGCTTAGATGTTGGTGGTATCTGCAATCTTAACAAGCATGCCTCTTTACCCTAAGGTAGATCTTCCCAAAGTAACAATATTTTATGAATGATTGTAGAGTAAAAGAAGCAGAGCTAGGAATTCAATTTGTGAGTCTAATTTTGGTGGCAACACTCACCAATACCAATAGACTAGTTTTTCTACCCGTGCTATGCACGAGGTTATTTAAATGTAATTTTTTGGACGAGTATTTTAAATGTAATTTTTTTGGTAAAGGCAATGAACAATAAGTGCTATCCAATAATATATATGATGAAAATATGATGTCATTAATAAATTGTCAATTGTATGACACAAAAAAGAAAATGTCATCCATGTTATGTAATCCATTAAGAACCTAATAAAAAACATACATCTAATACTTTTAAAAGCATTGTTGCTCTATTTCATCATAAGTGTTCCTTCTAATTTCAAATTTTAGAAAGAAAAAAAACAATTGCATAGGTGTTTCTTCTGTTGTCTCCTTCTTTATCTGCAACAACCAAAAAAATTATTGATACAAATGAGCACTTTATAACGAAGTGTTACCAAATTACCAAATTACATCTCTTTGTTCAAGCTATTTTCAAACTACATTTGTGCAATGAGATGTTACAAACTTACATTAATATTTATTACTTCTTGCATGTATTCTTTTTTGTAGAACCATTTTCCTTCTGAGCCTTCCATTTTGAGACAAAAGTCTTGCTTCACGTTACAAATGATCCAAATTATGTACTTATTTACATGTCTGAGATTTGAATTAAATTTGAGAATTACCTCCATCTGTTATTATTGTTGCAGAATGAATTGTTGTTGTTGAAGAATGATTTGATTGTGTTGTTGTTTCATCACAAGACTGAACCTATTTTCAAATAATAGCATGACATCAAAAGTCTAACACAAACAAAATATAAATTAATTTATGATATAAGAATAATTCGGTTATAAACAGAAGACTTACTAAACTCAAATCAAATAATGTTTCCTCTATATAACATTTTCCAATAATTGATCAGATTGATTTATTTTGGCTATCACTACTAAAGGAAACATATTTCATTATGCATGTTGATTGTGAAGTTCCAATAAAAAAATATACATAGTTTTGCAATATAAATTTAAAGTAAGTTCAGTCCAATGAAACCTGATATCTTGTTTCTTTTTATCTGCAAAAACCAAAAATTAACTGATACAAATTAGCACTTTATAATGAATTGTTACCAAATTACACCACTTTGTTCAAGGTGTTTTTAAACTACATTTGTGCAAAATAAATATTTTTGTTAGTAATTGAAATACAGTGAACTTTAAAAGATGACAATATGTATATAAACATACAACCTGTAGGCAAATTTGATGGCATAAAAATTGCACTTGGTGAGAAGTTGTAGTGTTAAGTTGCAGTGGTCGTCATTGTCACTCTAGAATTTCAAGAATTTTATCATTGTCACTATGTAATTTGAAGATGGAAATCAACAACATTGCTACAACTTGACCTGCATTTATTATAAATTCAGTTAATCAACAACATTACCATTGAACAATTGAATAAATTAGAAGAATAGTGTGAAATAAATAATGACATACCTATAGTTTTTTCTTTGTTAAAGAGTTTTGAAAATTTCCTTGTACACAACATTTTTAGTTGTGTTTGTTATATTTCCGTCTTCATCTAGAATAAGTATTTTGAGTCCTTTTTGAGTTTTAACTCTAGAAATAGCAACATAGTTGTCCATGTGTGAAAACTGGACGTGGGAGATAAAGTCCAACTCTAGAGAGAGATTGACCTTGACTTTTATTGATGGTCATTGCAAAGCAAAGTGATATAGGAAAATGTCTTCTCTAGAATTTAAATGGCAAACCTCAATCTGAAGGAACTAAATCCATTCTTAGGATAAAAAATTTATCACCAACGTTTTTCCCTGTAATAACAGTTGTAGAGATGACATTTTTTTCCTAAATGATTGACTTATAATCTTGTTCCATTGCATAGACCTTTGGCTTGATCAATATTTCTAAAAAGCATGATTGGTACTCTTGTTTTCAACTTAAATCTGTGATTCAAAATACCTGAACATTTGATTTCATTTAAAAAATCGGATGTAAACCATTCAGATTGCATTTCTTCATCTTGATCAGATTGGCAAGGTGTATCTGAACTTAGATACGTAATTTCCTCACCACTTAATAAAGATAGCATGAAACCATTAACTGCGTCTACATAATCATTTGTTGGGAAAAGTATTGCTCCATCATCAAAATAACTAGGATTCCTCATATGTAAAACAAAATAAGGGTACACAAATTAAACCAAAGACATCAAAGGTGAATCTGTATTTTGAATCAACAATTGTTCTGGAATTTCAACCATGCTTTCACCATTTTCATTTAAATACATCTCTCCATCTCCAATTTTCAAGATCCAATTAGCAAAATCTTTTATCTCCTCTGTTGTCTACCTATTTTGGGTGGTATTTAATCTCATATTTTTTTTATAGCTTTAACACTTTACAATATTGCCATAAGTCAGAATAGTGTATTGAAGATTTAATGATATCGTACCCGGATGCCTTCTTTATGACAAGTAGAATTTGTCTAAAATCACCTTCCAAGACAACCACTTTACCACCAAATGGTTTGCAATTGTTGCACTCATCAACATTTTTCATTATATCTCTCAAAGTTCTATCAAATGCTTCAAAACACATTTTGTTCATCATCGGTGCTTCATCCCATATGATCAAATTGGTTGCCATTAAAAGCTTATCACATAGACTACCTTGAACAATGTTGCATGTTGGTTCCTCATTAATTAGTAGTGGGATGCAAAAAGTTGAATGTGCAATTTTACCACCAGGAAGAAGTAACGAAGCAAGCCACTTGAAGCTACATATTCACTTGCTTCTTATTGCAGCTAACAATGTCTTCCACATGAGAGTTTTACATGTACCACCATAACCATACAAAAAGAAGAATCCTCCATGTTTTGACATTATTGCAATCATTATATCGTCATATACATGCACTTGTTCATCAATGAGTGACTTGAAGAGCACTTATTTTTTAGCCATGTCTTCTTTATTATATTGAAGCTCATGAATAATAAATTTGTTTTCAAATGGAAATGAATCTGAAATATCTAGTTGAGGTAGGCAAGGATAATCTTTTAAAGACCTTCCATTTGACATCAACATTTTTTCAATTTCAAGAAGACAAACTTTTTGTAATTCAGTTTCTTCCATTTGAAGTTCTGCACCAAACGAAAAATGATATCAATAAATTCTATTCAGTAACTTATTGACAAAAATAATATAGAACAAACTATCCGAACAGATCTATCTTAATTTTTGACTCAAATCAAGACAAAGTGATGGTTGTAATCAGATGGCAAGTAAAAATAAAATGACACTTAAAACAACATAAAACAAAATAACAAAAAAAATAATTGAAGAAATAACATTATATAATACCTAGGCAGTTTAAGTCCTTTCTTTTTTGGTATAAAATTCTATCATATAACAAACTCTAAGTAGAATTTCAAACTACATCAGGTTTCAATATTGTATTCATGGCCAACAATGTAACAAACAATCTTCTAAGTTGATATCCAGGTGCAATTTCACTAGCTTCCTTAATTGTATCAATAAATTCCTTATCATCAGCCAATAATCCTAAAGCATAGCAAACCTCCTGGAATGTTTCAAACATTTGACCATCAATTGTCCTTAAACTTTCTAATCAACACAACCTTTTTGAATAGTCAATAATATTCGCATATAATATATTTCTCTAGAGCCAGGCGGAATATAAGTAAGCCTACCAATGTTGTAACCTTTCTTCCTTGACTTCCATTCCTTTTCTTTTGCTATCCACACAAATTTACTTAGGAAGTCCTCGTAAGTCAAATCTTTTGCTTATGTATATTTACGATTAGCCTCGAACCAACCTAGAAACATTGTGTTACCGTTTTCACATTTGTTGAATACAACATTAATATCATCATCATCATCTTTAAACACCGTTGATTGCGCGCCTGCAAGATGGAATGTTAATCTTTGAACAGAAGGCCACCTATGGTGAATATCAAAAGCAAATATTCGCCAAACTACTTCGCATGGTGAGAGGTATCTACAGTCATAATACCTCTTTATTTCATCAATAATGGTTTCTTTGTTCAAATATGCAGCAACGTTAGTTATTTTAACTATAGCTCTATCAAGACCTTTGTTGAAATACTTGAACAAATACTTGATTGCATTTGTCTTATTACAATATTCTATATTGACATGAGCTTGATACCTCATTAAAAGAAGTGGATTGTAAGGAATCACACTGGAATTTTCCATCTGGATTCCATTTTTTTCTACAAAACTGTCATTATCACGTCTTCTATATGACGGATATCCTTCTTCATCAATTGTAGTACAACTTGAAAAATTTTTTGGATAATATTTTAGACATCTACCTTCTTTCATGCACGGAGAATTGAATCGTGCAGGTCCACATGGCCCATGTATCATGTAACTGGAAACAACTTTATGCAATTTTGGGTATAAATCTTGATTAGGCAATTTAGTTGAAATTACCTTATCAATATCTGCTAAGTCTTCAATTTTCTTTCTCCATTTAACCACAAAGGTATATGAGTGTGTGATAATCCTTTGTGTGTGATAATCCTTTTTTTTTAAAATTCTATTGTGTATATACCTAATTATATAAAAACAATAAATACAGTGATGAATATTGAATAACTAAATAAATAATATAAATATAAAATGACATACGGAAAATACATGTAGTAGTCTTTCTGAAGAAGTCATTTTTTTTAAATTTGTCATCGTTTGATCAAGTTTCATTTTGAATACTCTACACACAATGTCAGGTCTATCTGATGCAGATAAACCTCTTGGAGAAATAAAATCACGTATTTCACTTCAATTAACATTGCACGTTATAGTTATGAAAAAATCAGGATATCCAAATTTCTTACAAATTGCAATAGCATCTTGACAATTGTTAAACATATACTTGTACCACTTGTGAAGGAAGTAGGCAACACTATACGTCTTCCAATTAAAGAGGAATTTGTCTCCCCTCTATTAACAACATCTTGTAATCCATTAAAAATATCACAACGTATTAACTTCTGATTTGCTCTAATGAAAGAGAAATGTTGTGCTTCAATCATAGTGTAGCAGTCGACCAAAATTATTGGAATAATCAACACGCATTAACAATGTTACCAAACTCTGAAGACCTCTCTTGGATTCTAAAGACTATAAATTCTCTCAAAGAAATCCGAACTCTTACCCTTGCTTTACATTTTGAATGATTTTCTCTAATTGAAATATCTTCTTGATAACCATTTTCTCCAAATGGAAACATTAGAGGATATTGCAACGGAATAAAGGCAATGTGGGTTTCATGCAATCTGGTCAATTCTCAAGAACATTTCTTCACAATGATATCTCTTCCTACATCCGGATTACCAAAATCACCAACTATTAATGCAGTTATCTCATCACATGAAGGTGTGTTGTAGACTCTTGGATCTTTTTATCTGCCCCTAAATAATCTTAGTGTGAAGTTAGATTTCGAATTGTCTGCTGACAAATCTCTAACTCTTCGAAATGATTTTGCAAGAACAATTTGATCATCAATCATTTTCATCAAGTCAGCAACCAATGATTGATCTACAAAAGATTTATCTGGATTTGACCTAAAACACATTTGAACAAACTGAAGTTAAAACAAAATATAGAAGTTGTGCAAACTGAAATGCTTCATTCTGTTGCTGATTTCATTTTCAGTATCGTAAATGTAAAGTTGTGCAAACTTTGGTTTCGATCCATTTTGTGGCAATAAAATTCCAATGCGATGGTAGTTTTGTCCATTAAGAATGAATTGAGGTAGTGTAGAACCATTATTTATCGAAATATCTATCTTACCTCCAATTGATGTGAATGATAACATATTGTTGTTATTCTTATATTTTGTAAATTAGATAACAACAACACTTGTTGTACTCAAAGCATTAAAATTGAATTTTTCTTCTTAACAATATATAATTTAAGGAATTACCATAATCAAACCGAATAAAAGCATTAAAATTGAATTTTACATGTACATATTACACAAAATTAAAATCAATAGCATTTTAACTAATAAATTAGATAACAAGAACACTGGTTGTACTCAAAGGTGTATTAGTTATAAAAAATGTAATGAATTAATTTCAATTTGAGGTAGTGCACAGTCAAAGTATATTAAAAATGGTATAACATAATGGACACCAACAATTATTATTCAAAATATATATATATATATATATATATATATATATATATATATATATATATATATATATATATAAATAAAATATTAAAAAAAAAAAAAAAAAAATATATATAAAAAATATATATATATATATATATATATATATATATATATATATATATATATATATATAGTCATTGATGCCAACTTTAAAAGTAGAAGTTCCAAAAATACATATCTAGTAGCATATAATTCAAAAAGGATCATTGCTACATTTGAAGTTCAAAAACAAAAAAAAAAACATAAACTAACATCTAATTAATAATTAGAATAAGTCAACACTTTGACATGATGATTGCACTTCATCTGGTCAAGTTCAAAGACCACGTCAAGAGTTTCATCAAGACCACGAATAGTACAAAATTGCTTCCAACCACTTCCAATTCTTAAAATTTCATTGTCATAGATAATCGCCAAAATCAGTAGACAAATTCTAAAAAAAAATTGTTACATGACTATATCAAAACTAAAAATTAAATATTAAAAAATTAATTGATTAAATATAAATATGTCAATATAAATATAAGTATGTAAAAAACTAATAAAAATCACCAGATGGCTAGCGCGAACTTGCAATGGGGTTAGACCTATGGTAAAATGCATCTTCGGACTTCTGGAAAGAGGTTCTACTGTCACAATTCTGTTATAAAACCTACCAATAGACAAAGGTTCGCACTTCCCTGAAAAACAATGATCTGGAAGCAAGAATTTGCCACATATCCAAAGTAAATACAATGATCATGTTATAGTTTGTAAAAACTCGTTAAATCATACCACCCTTCAATTAGTAATGGTTTCTCTAAATTTTTGTTGTAAATGACAACATGAGTGTTGTCGTCAACATTAGTTAGACTCCATTGGTTTTGAAGATTTTCATCATAAAGAATTGCGAAAGCACGATCAACATAACCAACGACCTTGAAGAACAAAAAGTTAGTTGAAAATAAAAATTTATTCACAAAGATAACTTACATAAAAGAAAGGTCTAGAAAGAACATACCTCATCTTTCAAAAGAATAATGGAAAACTGGTACCTAGTCATTGTGTTACAGATGTTGGTGTCCATATTTTATGAAGATCGACAACAAAGAAATAGAAAAAAGAAGAGAACAGGTTGGAAAGGTCGAGGATTGGGTGCAAAATGAACTTATGACATTTGATCTACTTTTATAGGAAAAGATATATCACGTGAAAACACTGCTCCCAAGATATACGTTCAGAGTGCTCAGAGTGGTGATACTATTACTTTATTGGAAAAAGATAAAGGTTTACTTAAAAGAATAACAAAGTAAAATTTCAACAAAAAATAATACGAATTATTATATTATGATATAGAATAAATTAAATATAATATATAATATTTATAATATATAATAAATGATATCACTACAAAAATATGTAATTATAATGGAGGTTTATTACTGAGGGTTATAATAACCTCTGATAAAATTTAATTTTTTAGAGGTTTTAGAAACCCCAACTACGTACCAGAGGTTTTTTAGGAAAACCCCATTAAAATTTAGATTCATACCTTATTTTTTCATTTTTTTTCTTCACTTCTGTTATTTTTTTCATTTCCAGACTTTCTCTCTTTCTTAGTCTATTACCTCAGAGGAAGAAGAAACATCATTCATTCATGTGTGGAGAGTGTTCCTCCCACTGTTCTCTACGTGCCTCCCGATGTTCTCCATGTGTGCCTCTCACTGGTGAACAGGCTATTTCTCAGGACGAAACAACTTTCGATTAAGGTGAAGATGCTCCCACAGTTTCCTAGGAGGAAGAAAAAACAGTTTTCGCTCGTTCTCTACGTGCCTTCCACTGTTCTCCCTGGTGTTTGAAGGTCAAGACTGTCTCCCACGGTTCTCCCTGCGTCTTCGAAGGTGAAGATGTTCTTTCTATTTCAATTTCATCTCCTTGCCTCCAATTTTGCCTCAATCCCATTTCGCCTCAATGCCTCTTTCGATTTCTGGATTGATTTTCAGTTTCTCTTTTTCTCATGTCCTAAATCAGTGGGAAGCGATGAACATGCTTATTTGCCACCTTCAACACTTCAAAAATAATTATTTTTAGCGGGGGTTATTTTTGGCATTTCTGGGAGTTTTAACCTACACTAATGGTTTTACCAGGGGTTCCTTTATCTCCTAGAAGAGCCACCGTAGCTAAGAGATTAGCAGGGGTTTTTAGCAACCCTTGGTATTAGCACAACTTTCCGGAGATTTACAAAACCCCTGGTAATGGCGGGGGTTTACAAAACCCCTGGTAATAGTTGGGGTTTACAAAACCCCTGGTAATGGTTGGGGTTTACAAAACCCCTAGTAATGGCTGGGGTTTACAGAACCTCTGGTAATGGTCGAGGTTTATAGAAGCCCTAGTAATGGGTGGGGTTTACAAAATCCCTAGTAGTGCTTGCAATATTTTCAACAATCAACTTTCAATATGTTTCATATAATTTCAAACCCACCTTATGTTTATTACAATTTTTTATAATACATGAATCTTAAAATAAATGAAAAATTATAAAACGCAAAGGTTTTAAATTTTTTGTATTTATAATTTTCCTTTAAGAATTATAAAAGAATAGAACAAACAAAACCTATAATTTTAAATAAAATCTACAAAATTAGATAGTGCGAATAATACAAGCTGAGTTCTATTTCTTCAACCACATTTCATAGTCACAACCAAGGAAAATACATATTTGATAACAAATCTCAAACTACATATATCAACTCTAAAAGTTTTCACTCCAAGTTATCTTTTCCTTTTGGTAAAAGCATGACTTCTCCAACTTAGCATCGAGATCTTCAATAGATACCTTTTCATCACGACCACGGGGCTTTCCTAATGGCCTATTTCTCCCTTGTTCACTGTTTAAAAGTCAAACACATGATATAGACAATCAGTTTTTGGTAATAAGGAAAGAACTGTAATAACTGATTTGCCTAGATCATATGAAAGTGAAACTAAAAAAGAAAGTAATCTTCCACTCTTAGAATTCTATTGCAAGTTCTTTAGAATATTAACTAGGTATTAGTAAGGAAAACAAAGTGGTACCTGATGCAATGTAATTAGCAAATTTGAGATGGTCATAAAAGGTTAAAACAAGCAAAATACAAAAGGGTAACAGATAATGAATAACTGAGTTGGTTTTGATTTCTTGGACAGATATTTGTTTATCTGTGATTTAGTTACTTTGACTAAGTGGGGCTTCCAAGGGGAGAGATTAAACTCATCCAATAACGACCAATGCTTTACCATTGATCCAAATCATTTCCTTCCCCAAACTAGTCATTCTTATGGCAACAAGATCCTTTCACTCTGCTGTTGTAAAAGTTGTCTGTAGAAAAATTCAGACATGTTTGATTCGGTCGAGTCCCCTAGAAAAATCTTGCAAAACTTTAATATTCCAGTAACCATTACCTTGTACCACGAGAGAGACTTTCCAGTTCCCTAGACTTGTTGCCATTGTACTTTCTTTGATCCTTCTTCAGTGAAAACGACATACTCCTCTCCTTGGATTTCAACCTGCAAAACGACACCAATTCAATTGTACAATCTCACATGTTCAATTGTGATTTAAACAATTGGGTTAATTAATTAATAATAATACCTTAATGCCCCAACCATTAGCGCTCAAATCAATTTTTCCAGAGTTAAGACCAAGGATGAGTATAGACTTTGGTCCAGCATACATGTGCTCCATGTATGCACCATTGTCCTGTATATATTAAAGGGGATACTAGAATATGATGGCATTGAAACAAACAAGTGGTGAACTTAATAGGGAGAAGAAAAAAAGTTGGGCCTTTTACAAGGAGTCCAATAATGCTAGCCAAGATAGTTATGTGTTAACTCCAACCTTGAAGGTTACAATTTTCTAGAATTCAAAACCTTTATCTTCATGTGTACCATTATTTGTTCCTTAAAACCATCAAGACAATTATTTACCAAATATCAATGCCCCTCATGAGTTTGTCTTAGAGCACTTTGCAAGGCATGAATAAATCCAAATACATTGGAATTGATCAACTTCCTCTTATATGACAAATGATCATTAGTAAAGTTTTTGCGTTCTTACCAATAAATTCTCCATTTACAAAGGTATGCAGTGAATAACCAAGACTCAAAATACGAAGAACGGTGGATATGCCATTCTTCTTTGGCAAGTCTTCCAGACCCAATTCCATGTCGCATTAAATATATAAAAGGGTGAAATCTTATGCATGGGATAATAAATAAGGGAAATTTTTTGAAAGAACCAAGTCTTGAGTTGTTGACATGAACTCACCTTGTGGTTTACCATGCATAGTCTATGGTGTCTTTAAGCAAGCTATAAAGCTCATTGGGAACAATTAAACTAACTGGTACATCCTTAGCGACTGGAATGCTCTCATTAAACACCTCCCACTTGAAATTGTTTCAATCTTTTGCCTTCTTGAAGTTCTTTGAATTATGTTGTGAAGCAACCTAATTGAGGAGGCAATGTGAATTAAGATACAAGGACTATTGAAGGAGCAAAACAAAAATTTGAAAGCCTTATAAAAAGCAAGGGTAAAAGAAGCTACATTTTGGGTGTTGAAGATCACAGTCTTGCAGCCAAGGAGAATACTACTGGAACGTGGTGGAAAAAAATAATTTGTGTCTCTAAACTTTATGGTGGCTGAATTTTTGGTGTGGTTGTTAGTGATGAAAGCAGTGCACAAGTGACTATCCTTCTTCTAAAAAACGATAGTCTGCATAATTTAAACTTACAACATTATGGTTGTAATTCAAAAACGTGGATTGCTATTAATATTAGTAAGGCTATGTGAAACTTAAAAGTGTCTTTTCTAACAACAAATGAACACCATCTTCCATTTTTTTAATTCTGTAAGCACCTTAATTTCTCATTCATTTTCCCTATTCTAACCTGAACAACAATAAAGATATACAAATATGGATTAGTTCATGTTCATCACTATCAAACAGACAAGAAAAAGGGCCAAAAGTGAGATAGAATATATTCATCTATTTGATTGTTTCATTTTTATAACTTTTTGTGTTGGTATTTAAGAATTTTTTCTTGGTTTGAAGAAAGTGAAGTTAGGAATTATATACACACCCTTTCGCTAAATTGTGACTATCGGTAGCTTGACCTCTTTAGGCTCTCACATGGACCACTTTCTTTGCTTTGTCTTCTTTTATCACCCTGCTTTTTGCTCTCTTTCCTTTTCTAGAAATTATTCACAAAATAAAAACCAAACTCAGCCTTGCTCTTGCATATACATTTTCAAACAAACCTGCATTATCACTTTCCAGTTTCCTCACTAGCTTATTTGAATTAAAACCCTCTCACATTGTCGCTGTCAATTACAACCTACACCATAAGTGTTCCATGTGGAGCTAGCTTAGGCATATGATTTTTAATTATAATTAGATGCCTACACATAACTTCATTAACTTTTTAACACGTCTTCAAATTTTTACTTAAATAACTATCTACCACAATCACAACATCTCATGCTTTATAATAATTAATTCAAAACTAATTTTCTTTAGTTTGTGACAGTAATACTGTATAGGTTCCATGCCTAATTTGATATATGGAGTGAGAACAATTAATAAAAAAGTGTTCAATGGTTTGATTAAATTGAAGTATGATGTTTGACATCAAACAATCATTGTATTGAAATTCACGTGAATCAAGATTTTGATTAGAATAGCATCCAAGTTGTATAATTGTCAAATGTGATGCATGAACAAACAATATCTCATGATCAGGGGCCTTAAAAGACAAATATAATGGCATCCAAGTTGTATAATTGTCAAATGTGATGCATGAACAAAGTGAGGGACCAACGTGTTTGAGTTTTTTAGTGACACACATTTTCTTATTTGGATTTAAAATTGTTAATCTCACATTCAAAATGGCTAAGGGAGATATAGAATCCTCAAATAATATTTAAAGAATTACTCAGCATCGAGAAATCAAAGAAATTCATCTGTGTGGTTACTCTTGGAATCGCCTCAATGCGTGCACCATAAAAGTTGCATCAACTGCAAACACACGAAACACTATGAAGCAATCGTGAATAACTAAACCAGCAATGCAGACAGTAAAGCCACTAAACGAAAAAGCAACCAGTTTTATACGCATCGCAGATTTGAGAAAACGAAAACACAACCTGAATCTTTTCACAAAAACAACCATCAAAGTAGACAAAGTGAAAAATTAACAAGAAAGTGAATAACAAATTTTGAAATCAAAAGAAAACAAAGGAAAAGTATTACCAATTTGAAGTTACAATTGACCGAGAGCAAAGGAAAATGAAGATTTCAAAAGGACATGGAAGAGAAATCGGGAGCACAAATTACAAATTGAGAGCAGGGAAAAGGAAACGAAGAAGAAGATTTGGAGAGAGATCCTAGGTTATGGGACAAAAAGAAGATGATTGTGTTTTAGATTTACTAAAAATAATGAAAGAGGATTTGTGAAATGTAAAGAGAGTTTCGAAAAAAATGTTAGACATTTTCTGGTAGTTTACTAAAAAACCCTTGATATTTACTAGAGGTTTAAAAAACCTCCTTTATCTGTATAAATTATCAGAGGTTTTATAACCTCCACTGATAAACCCCAATTAAAATTAAACTTTCTTGTAGTGCAAGTAGCAGGCTGACCGTGCCACACCCACCACAATCATAGTGTGATGCTCGTAAAATCCACATATTACCAAAAAGAGGTATTGCATTCATTAGGCTATTGTTAAGACTCTATAGTACTCTCATATGGTAGGAGATAGAAAGCTTGGCACTACATGTTTTCTTGTTTCTGAGCAGCTATTATTGGAAGTGAGAAAGTACAGGCTTTATAAGTTTTGTATCTACTGCATTGATTAATATGGTCAAATACTGATAATGCTTATATACAATTTTATCAGGACTTCATCTTTAGGTTCCAATAACTTTGTTTAAGTTGTTCTGGTTTTCTTTTGATTATTTGTAATTCATATTCATTTGTTTTAAGGTTGATCCATGAAGGATAATCAGCTTAGTTTTGACTGTAAGCATTAAAGCAGTCTCATGATGTTAAAAAATTTCATTGTCATTTACTTATGTAGGATCTAATACTTCCATCTCTCATGAACAAAGGCACTAATTTTTTGGTTTCAAGTTTATCAATAATAGAAATAATGCGGGCCTATATCGGCAAAATATAACCTTGATGGTAGTGACCAAAAGTAACTACGAGAAGCTTTAACCTGAAAGAAATCTTGTAGACACTAGTTGAAAAAATTATGTCAAGCCGATGACGATTTGATCTTGGCTAAACCGAAGATGTCCTTTACCAAAGCAGAGTTGACATTGTCCTGACTGAGATTGAATCAAAGAAAATATGAAGACAAAGAGACATGCATTTGAGAGAGAAAATTGTACAAAAGATTTCAAGTTTTCACTCTTTACTAAAAAGTTTATACGTAGAATTTTAAATTCTCTAATGTTAAGGTATTAAATTGCTATTAAATTTGAAATTTCAATTTCTTTTGAAATTATCCATGCTAACAACTCTTTGTCATAAAACATTTCAAATTTTCAATAAAAGTGAATTACCCTTTAAAAAATATTACTCCAAATATCACATTCAGTAATTTTGCAGTTTTCTTTTATGTGAAATAAAGTTTCATTTCTCTGTAACAAATAATTTGTTTTTTGTTGGCCAACTAATGACTTGGTGGGATAAATGGATTTTAGTATGATACAATGGATTTGTTGAAAATTAATTGATTATAGTAGTCATGAACTGTTATGTTTTCTGTTTTTTTAAGTGGAGGACTAAGTTCAAGGAAACCATGAACAGGGCTGATAATGATGTTAGTACAAGGGTTATTGACTCACTTATTAATTATGAGGTGAGCATTTTCAGTCATTAATGCCAGTTTTTTAATGTTATCTTTGATTTAGTGTTTTTTTATCACTTCTTTTTTCTTGGTTTAGAGACCGTCAAATATTTTAATAATGAAGTTTATGAAGCTGATAATTATGCCAAGTACCTAAAGAGTAAGTGATCAATTTTCCTTGTTAAGTTGGGTGTGTAAAATAGCACTAGTTATTTTGTATATTCTTATTGCTCATATATTGGTCTTGGCCTATTTGTATGACCATTATTTCATAGGTTTGTATGGGCGTCTCTCACTTAAGCTAGTAATGAGCCTTCACGTTGTTGCCTTTAAACTCACTTAAGAAAGCATATAATCTTGCTTAAGTAGGCTTTTGAGTTTCAAGATTAGGTGCTTCTTGACTTTATTAACTTAATTCTCTTTTATAATTGATGTTGCTTGTTTCTCCAGTTTTATTTGTGCTTCTCTTAATTCTTTTTTATAATTGATGTTGCTTGTCCTGCTTCAGTTTGTAATATCATTGTCTAGGAAATGAGGATGCTGCTCTGAAAACCCAACAAAGTCTTGTTGTATTGAATTTTGGTCAAAATTTTATATTTAGTGTTGCTCTTTCATCGACAATGGTGTTGTGCTCTCATGGGATCATGGATGGAACGATGACTGTTGGTGATTAGGTAAAGTTTTCTTAAATTTAGTTCTAGTATGAGGCATGGGTAGCTTTGCTCCATTGAAACTTTTATTTGTTCTTTAATGATTATGTTTGCTTTCATGGACAAAGGATTCTTTATCCTCCAATCACTTTGTAGTTATCTTCTTACTGTCATAATGAATATCTTCTTTTCTTAAATTAATCTAAATTCAATATGCAAGTAATGGTGAATAGGCTTCTCTTCCAATTATCACTTCCACTTAATTTCCTTGGTTGTGTTTTTCGTGAGACTGTACAAAGTTTAGTTGACATGAAATCCATGTTTCAATTACTTGAGGTATCTTCCACGTCGAATTTTAGTAAATTATCTTAAAGTTAATTTGAAATGTGTATTGTTGATTGTGAAATTTCTTTCTTTCACCTCGTATATACCATACACGAGTTCAAAATACTGATTATTGCTAGATTTTAAAAATCTATCAATAATAATAAAAAATTTCTTTTAGTGCTTCCACCACCATTTTTTATTCTTTGCACCAGGTTGATGCTCTGAATGGTAAGTGTATTGGACCTGGTCAACTTAACCATATAAATGACAACCCTTACGTATATGCCGGAAACAACCCAAGTACACGACTTGGGCCGGCATAGACTTAAACTCGTAACTGAACGAATTCTAAACTAACAACAGAACGGCCAACCTAGGACAGTGCACGGGCAAGGACGACATCCGTCAACTGGAGAAGTAACCAGATTAGACCGCTCCTAAAGACTTAGCAAAATAATATCTTCATGCCATCCAATAAGCCCACGATAGTCGAACTAAGGGCCTGGGCCAAGGCCCAGGCCCACTTACAGCCCAAACTAAGGCCCAAACCAGAGCCCGGCCCATACCATAACCAGACATAATTAATACTCTATAAATACACGTGGACCCCATTAATTAAAGGTACGCATTCATTACTCCAATAATCACTGATTTGACCTTTTGAGAGTTTTGACTTACTTGAGCTTCGGAGTCCCTTCTGTAGGTAACCCCTCCTGGATCCAAGCCGACATGTACCAACCGGGAAAAGGCTAACTTAGGAGATAGCGAACTACATGGGAAAGGTGACGTTTGTGCCTAACTTATTTTGTTTGTTCTCTGCAGGAACAATTGGCGTCCACCGTGAGGCACGAGACGAACACCTCAGTACCCGTTTTTCTCCGAAGATGGTTTCCACCCGCAGCAAAGCTGGAGTGAACAAGCAGGCGGATGCTGGTCCCTCAGGACCTCCTGGCATCACCCCTGACCTGACCGCCATCCTGGATGGCCAGGTGAAGATGCAACAAGAAATGGCAGATCTGAAGAAACGCAGCGCTGATGAGATGGAGGCGCTGCGGCAAGAGAACTCTCGCCTTAGGCGAAAAATTGAAGCTAATCCCACCCTAAAGGGAAAGGCCAAGGAGGCATCTGAGGCTGCAAGGTCCCCGGCCTTCCAGCCTACAGAAAAGGAAAGTGAATACAACCCCACACCTTCACCACCACCCAACAAACACCCATTCCCTCTACCCATCCCACTCAACCAGGACATATTGCAGCCCCAACCCCCGCTGCTACCCTCCCCACCACCCAGATCCCCTACAACATACCCACCCCCCTGCACACTACACATGTTCCACCCTACAACCCATAATACCTTCCAACAACCCACATCCCCCCTCACAACTTTACCTCCACCTTCCCCGCTATGATCAACCATCCAATCCCACCTCATCTGCTCCCACCTCACCAGCCCAGATGTCGTCATCCCTTTACCGACTTTATCGCCAACACCCCCCTTCCTGCCCAGTGGGAACCCCTCACACTCCACCTTACTCCATCGACAGCTTCGACGCCCTCTCCCATATGTTTTCCACCCATTTCGCTGGCAGCCGTCCACACCAAACTACCACAATTTCCCTTCTTGGCATTAGACAAGAACAAGGCGAACCACTCAGAGCGTTCATAGATCGCTTCAGTAAGGGAGCCCTTCGCACCCCACACCTCAACCAAAAGATGATTCTCTAGTGCATGGCACTTACCCTACAACCCGGCCCCTTCGCCAACAACGTCTACCTCCACCCACCTATCTCTATGCACGAACTTAAATTGCGTGCGGCCGACTATGTGTGCATGGAGGAAATGCAGACCCTCCATACCAAATTCTGCAATGACTATGCAGCTACCACCGCCAACCCTACCCCACAACCTCCCCGCCCTGATACCCGCCCACGCGAGCCCCACCAACCCCGCTTCACCAAATACGCCCCTCTCACCGTAACCCGATCCCGCATCCTTGATGAGGCCCTACAAGCTGACCTCATCCCTCCACCACGCAAGACCACCACTCCTCCTAATGCCGATATGACCAAGTATTGCCGTTACCACCACAATCATGACCATACCACAAAAGACTGCAAAGCACTCCAGGATAAAATAGAAGAACTGGTCCGTGCTGGCCACTTTCGTCGTTTCATCCGCAGGGATGACCATCCCTCTCGATCCCACCACCCCCTCGATCCGACCACAGACGCCCTGCACACGACCCTCGCCACGACAGACGCCCGGCCCAACCCGTTAATCGAGAACCCCAACCGGCCCGTACCGACATCTCCCCCACTGATCCTCCCCTACGTGCCACTATCAACACCATTTCTGGTGGCTTCGCTAGTGGAGGATCCACCTCTTCTGCCAGAAAGAAACACCTCCGCCATATCTAATCCATCAATCATATCACACATTCCCACCACAGACACCGCATGACTCCCATCGTCTTCACAGACGACAACTTTCATGGCCTCGACCATCAACAAGATGACCCTATGGTAATCACCGTTGAAATCGAAAATTACGCCGTTAAGAAAGTCCTTGTCGACCAGGGCAGCTCCGTTGACATTCTCTACTGGGCCACCTACCAAAAACTCTAACTCCTAAACACTACTATGGTCCCGTATGACGAACCAATCTATGGCTTTTCTGGCGAACAAGTATCCACCCGCGGCTACATCGACCTTCACACCGTGTTTCGTGAGGGAACCCAAACCAAAACCATTCTAATCCGCTTCCTTATCGTCGACGCGCCAACATCCTACAATGTCTTCCTGGGCCGTCCATCCCTCAACACCCTTGGCGCTGTTGTCTCCACCCCCCACTTGGCCATGAACTTCCCTTCTCCTTCCGGCGACATCCTCACAGTCCATTGCGACCAACGCCTAGCACGCAAATGCTACATGGCCAGCCTGCACCCACAACTCCCAATTCAACAAACCAACCACATTTAGCGACCATCTGACTCTGGCATCGCCCTATCAGGCGAAGATCTAGACCCCAGAGTAGGCTGGGATGTTCGTCTCGAACCAGTTGAGGAGACCTCCCCTCTAGAGCTTCCCAATGGCCACTCCATCAACTTAGGCACCGGTTTGAACTTTGACGAGCGTGCCATCATCACACCCATCTTTATCAGCAACACAGACCTTTTCGCCTGGTCACCCGCTGACCTACCCGGAGTGGACCCTCTAGTAGCACCCCACAAACTATCCATCTACAAAGAAGCCCACTACATCTCCCAGAAAAAACGCAAACTTGGCGAAGAATGCCGACTAGTGGCTAAGGTTGAGGCCGACAAGTTACTAAATGCAGGATTCATAGAAGAAGCTCAATACACCACTTGGCTTTCTAACGTAGTCTTGGTGAAGAAAGCCAATGGCAAATGGCGGATGTGTGTAGACTACACGGATCTGAACAAGGCCTGCCCTCGCGATGCCTACCCCCTGCCCAATATCGACCGACTTATTGACGGCGCTGCAGGGAATAAAGTGCTTAGCTTTTTGGATGCATATTCTGGGTACAACCAAATCCCCATGGCCGCATCTGACATGAACAAGACCGCTTTCATCACGGACGATGCCAACTACTTCTATAGAGTTATTCCCTTTGGTCTTAAGAACGTTGGAGCAACCTACCAGCGGTTAATGGACAAGGTTTTCAGCCATCTCATGGGACAATGTGTCGAAGTGTATGTTGACGACATGGTTGTCAAGTCTCCAAGCCACCACCAACATGCCCAAGACCTCTCCGCGGTCTTCTCCGCGCTACGTTAGTACAACCTTCGCCTCAACCCTGACAAGTGTGTATTCGGAGTCGACCGTGGTAAATTTCTCAGATTTATGTTGACCCAGCGCGGCA
>Ga0214542_1006201_pt1 | contig 22023 bp, 1 predicted proteins | sample CNSS1metaG_FD_160096 | JGI IMG/M metagenome (GOLD analysis project Ga0214542, IMG submission 160096) | Root nodule microbial communities from cowpea collected in UCLA plant growth center, Los Angeles, California, USA - CNSS1 | ecosystem: Host-associated > Plants > Roots > Nodule | place: USA...
TGAGAAAGCCCAAATGGATTGGGATATGTGGGTATCGTAAATTGAATTGACTAAGCATGAATCATTATTTCCATTTTGAGTAAATTTTGCGCACATATATGTTAAACTTGTCCCTTTAATATGTTTCATGAAGCTCTTTCAATTGATCATGGGTAACAACTGTGTCTCCAATTGGTAAGGCTCCACCTTACGTGAGTTATATAGATTGGAGGAGTTTATCGCATCACTATGTTTTAGATGTTTCTTGCAAGATGAAAATTTTGAATTATCGTACGAAATAATGATGGTTTTTTAGCCTTATTTTTGTGTGCAATTAATAGGTTACAATTGGGCTTTATATTGAATTTATGGGTATCAAAATTACAGTTTGACTTCGTATGAATTTTATAGTGAGGATTTAACTTTGAAACTGCTATAACTTGAGTGTGGGATACATCCTAAATGAAACTCAATGATAGCGCTTTGATTTTTTGGGTTTATAGTGGAAGTTCCATAAGGGTATATATTGAGTTGTCCCACATGAAATTCTTGAATTGCATTTTAATTTTCCTCTTTCACTATGCAAATTCCATATCGGTATATTTTTATCTATCCCACCAAAACTAGAATTATCAAAGTGAACCTTGGTTTACTTTGTTCACAATAAAAAATTTTGAGTTGTCATTTTCTATTCGAACTGCTGATGAACTATTTGTCTCTCTTTTGATGGTTTGATGGGCTAAAGTGAAATGATTTCGGATTATAATAGCTACTAGCTACTAGTTTTAGCTACTTACTATTAGATACTAGTTGTAGTTAATAACTACTAGCTACTAACTACTAGTTGGTAGTTACAAGCTACTAGCTCTAGCTACTAGCTACAAGCTCTAGTTACTAGGTATCAGTTACTAGCTCTAACTACTAGGTACTACACACTAGCTACTAGTTACTAACTATTACACACAAGCTACTAGCTACTAACTACTAACTACTACACACAAGCTACTACAAGCTATAATATATAGGTATTAGCTACTAGCTAATAGCTCTAGCTACTAGCTGCTAGTTAGTAGCTCGTAGCATAGTTATAACTACTACCTCCTAGCTACTAGCTACTAGCTATTAACTACTACCTACTTCTAGCTACTAGCTTTAGCTACTACCTACTAGTTACTAACTATTACGAACTAGCTATTACTAGCTACTAGCTCTAGGTACTGGCTATTACTAGCTACTAGCTCTAGGTACTAGCTACTAGCTATTAGCTACTAGCACTAGCTACTATTTACTAGCTACAAGCTACTTGCTACTAGCTCTAGGTACGAGTTACTTGTTACTAGTTCTAGTTACTAGCTACTAACTACTAGCTCTGCCTTTAACTACTAGCTACTAACTATTAGCTACTAGTTTGTAGCTATTTGTTACTAGCTCAAACTACTTGCTTATAGCTATTTCTAGGTACTAGCTTTAGCTACTAACTTTTGTTACTAGCTACTAGCTCAAATCACTAGCTACTAGCTCAAATCACTAGCTACTACCTGGTAGCTTCTAGCTACGAGCTATTAGCTACTAGCTCTAGCTAGTCACTACTAGCTATTGGTTATTAACTGTAGCTACTATTTGTAGCTACTAGCTACTAGTTATTTGCTAGTAGCTAGTAGATATTAGCTCTAACTACTTAGCTAATAGTTACTAGCTACTAACTCCAACTACTAGCACTAGCTACTATCTAATACGTACTAGCTAAAAGCGATTGATTACTAGCTCTAGCTACTAGTTTTAGTTACTACTTACTAGTTACTAGCTCTAGCTACCAGTTACTAGTTACTAACTACTGGCTACTAGTTATTAGCTCAAGCTACTAGATACTAGCTTAAGTTACCAACTACTAACAATTTGCTCTAGCTCCTAGATATTAACTATTAGCTCAAGCTACTAGCTACTAGCTTAAGCTACTAACTACTAACTATTTGCTCTAGCTCTTAGCAACTAGCTAATAGCAACTAACCATTAGTTAATAACTACTAGCTACTAGCTCAAGCTACTAGTTAGGCTTGTAGCTACTAGCTCTAGCTACAAGCTACTAGTTGTAGCTATTAGCCACTAGCTATTAGCTCTAGCTACTAACTACTAAGTATTAGCTTTAGCTAGTAGTTACTAGTTGTAGCCACTGGCAATAACTTCTAGCTCTAGCTATTAGCTCCGACTACTAGCTACTAGGTTTAACTACTAGATATTAAATACTAGCTATTACCTACTTATTCTAGCTACTTCCTAGAAGCTCTAGTTATTAGGTACTAGGTACTAGCTACTACCTCTAACTACTAACTACTTGCTCTAGTTACTAGGTACTAGCTAATAGTTATAGCTACCAACTACTAGTTACTAGCTACTAGCTCTTAGTTCTAACTACTAGCTACTAGATCTTAGTTCTAGCTACTAGCTACTAGCTCTTAGTTCTAGCTACTAGCTTTTAGTTCTAGGTACTAGCTACTAGTTCTAGGTACTAGCTACTAGTTCCTAGCCACTAGCCACTAGCCATTAGCCACTAGCTACTAGCCACTAGCTACTAGCTACTAGTCACTAGCTACTAACCACTAACTACTAGCTACTAGCCACTAACTACTAGCTATTAGCCACTAGCTACTAGGCACTAACTACTAGTCACTAGCTACTAGCCACTAGCTACTAGCAACTAGCTACTAGTTCAGGCTACTAGCTTGTAGCTAGTAGCTGCCTACTAGCTACTAGCTTCTAGCTTCTAGCTACTAGCTCTAGCTTCTAGCTACTAACTACTATATACTAGATACTAAATACTAGATACTAGCTACTAAATACTAGATACTAGCTATTAAATACTAGATACTAGCTACTAGACACTAGCTATTAGCCACTAGTACTAGCTATAAGCTCTAACTACTATGTACTAGCTAATAGCCACTAGCTCTAGCTACAAGCTACTATCTTCTAGCTTTGGCTACTAGCTACTATCTCTCGCTACTAGTTACTATCTACTAGCTATTAGATACTAGTCACTAGCTACTAACTCCAATTACTAGCTACTAACTACTATCTACTAGCTCCAACTATAGCTCCTAGTTACTAGGTCTAGCTAACTATTATCTACTAGCTCCAATAGCTAACTACTAGCTACTAGCTCTAGCTACTAGTTAGTAACTAGCTAGTAGCTAGTAGATAATAGCTAGCAGATAATAACTAGTAGTTAGTAGCTAGTAGTTTGAGCTAGTAGCTAGCAACTTGAGCTAGTAGCTAGTTGCTCAAGTAGTAACTACTAGTTTGAGCTACTCGTTAGTTGCTTGAGCTAGCAGCTAGTAGCTAAACACTTAGCTAGCAGCTTAAGTTAATAGGTAGTAGTTTGATCTAGTAGCTTGAGCGAGTAGCCAACAGCCTTAGTTAGTAGCTAGTAGCTACTCGCTTGACCTAGCAACTAGTAGCTTAAGGTAGTAGTTAGTCGCTTGAGCTAACAACTAGTAGCTTGAGCTAGTAGCTAGAGCTAGTATTTAGTAGCTTGAGCTAGTAGCTAATAGCTAGTACCTAGAAGATAATAGCTAGTAGCTAGAGCTAGTAACTAGCAGTTTGAGCTAGTAGCCAGCAACTTGAGGTAGTAGCTAGTAGCTTGACCTAGTAGCTAGTTGCTAGTAGCTTGAGCTAGCAGCTAGTCGCTAATAGCTTGAGCTAGTACCTAACAATTTGAGCTAGTAGCTAGTAGTTTAAACTAGTACCTTGAGCTAGTAGCTAGTAACCTTAACTAGTAGCTTGAGCTAGTAGCTTGAACTAGTAGTTAGTGATTTGACCTAGTAGCTAGTAGCTTGAACTAGTAGCTAGTAGTTAGTAGCTTGTGGCTAGTAGCTTTAACTAGTAGCCTTAGCTAGTAGCTTAAGCGAGTAACTTGACCGAGTAGCTTGAGCTAGTAACTTAACCTAGTAGCTAGTAGCTTGTGCTAGATGTTAGTAGCTTGAGCTAATGGATAGTAGCTTGAGCTAGTAGCTAATAACTTGAGCTAGTAGTAGCTACTCACTTGAGTAGTAGCTAGTAGCTTGAGCTAGTAGATTGAGCTAATAACTAGTAGTTGCTAGTAACGTGATCTAATAGCTAGAAGCTTGAGATAGTAGCTAGTAGCTTGAGCTAGTAGCTATATGTTTGAGTAGAAACTAATAGCTTGAGCTAGTAGCTTAAGCTTGAACTAGTAGCTCGTAGCTTGAGCTATTAGTTAGTAGCTTGAGCAAGTGGCTAGTAGCTTGAGTTAGTAGCTAGTAGCTTGAGCTAGTAGTAGCTAGTAGCTTGAGGTAGTAGCTAGTAGTCCGAGCTTGAGGTAATAGTTAGACGCTAGTAGCTTGAGCTAGTAGCTAGTAACATGTGCTAGTAGGTAGTAGCTTGAGCTAGTAGCTTGTAGCTTGACCTAGGAACTAGTAGCTAGACGCTAGTAGCTTAACCTAGTAGCTAATAGTTTGAGCTAGTAGCTAGTAGCTTGAGCTAGTAGCTAGTAGCTAGTAGCTTGAGCTAGTAGCTAGTAGCTAGAAGCTTGAGCTTGTAGCTAGTAGCTTGAGCTAGTACCTTGAGCTAGTGACTAGCAGCTTCAGCTAGTAGCTAATAGCATGAATTAGTAGCTAGTAGCTTAAGCTAGTAGTTAGTAGATAATAGGTAGTAACTAGAGCTAGTAGCTAGTAGTTGGTTACTTGAGCTAGTAGCTACTAGTTTTTGTTTGAGCTAGTAGCTAGTAGCTAGCAGCTTGAGCTAGTAGCTTATAGCTAGTAGCTTGAGCTAGTAGCTAGTAGCTTGAGTTAGTAGCTAGTTTGTTGATCTAGTAGCTAGTAGCTTGAGCTAGTAGCATTAGCTAGATATGTGGCTTGATCTAGTTTCAAGTAGCTCGAGTTAGTAGCTTGCTTGAGCTAGTAGGTAGTAGCTTTAGCTAGTAGGTAGTAGCTTGAGCTAGTAGCTAGTAGTCTTAACTAGTAGCTTGAACTAGTAGCTAGCAATTTGACCTAGTAGCTAGTAGCTTGAGCTAGTAACTTGACTTGGTAGCTAGTAGCTTGTGCTAGAAGTTAGTAGCTTGAGCTAGTAACTGATAACTTGAGCTAGTAGTAGCTACTCACTTGAGTAGTAGCTACTCACTAGAGTAGTAGCTAGTAGCTTGAGCTAGTAGCTAGTAGTTTGAGCTAGTAGCTAGCAGCTTGAAGTATTAGCATGACCTTGTAGCTAGTAGTTAATAACTTGAGCTAGTAACGAGTACCTAGTAGCTTGAGCTAGTATGTAGTCCCTAGTAGCTAGTAGCTTGAGCTAGTAGATTGAGCTAGTAGCTAGTAGTTACTAGTAATGTGATCTAATAGCTAGAAGCTTGAGCTAGTAGCTAGTAGCTAGTAGCTTGAGCTAGTAGCTATATGTTTGAGCTAGAACCTAACAGCTTGAGCTAGTAGCTTGAGCTTGAGCTAGTAGCTCGTAGCTTAAGCTACTAGTTAGTAACGAGTAGCTAGTAGCTTGAGCTAGTAGCTATATGTTTAAGCTAGAAACTAACAGCTTGAGCTAGTAGCTTGAGCTTGAGCTAGTAGCTCGTAGCTTGAGCTACTAGTTAGTAGCTTGAGTTAGTAGCTAGTAGCTTGAGCTAGTAGTAGCTAGTAGCTTGAGCTAGTAGCTTGAGGTAGTAGCTAGTAGCTAGTAGTCCGAGCTAGTAGCTTGCAACTTGAGCTGGTAGCTAGACGCTAGTAGCTTGGGCTAGTAGCTAGTAGCATGAGCTAGTAGCTAGACGCTAGTACCTTGACCTAGTAGCTAATAGTTTGAGCTAGTAGTTAGTAGCTAGGAGCTTGAGCTTGTAGCTAGTAGCTTGAGCTAGTAACTTGAGGTAGTGACTAGTAGCTTCATCTAGTAGCTAATAGCATGAGTTAGTACCTAGTAGCTTGAGCTAGTAGTTAGTAGATAATAGGTAGTAGCTAGAGCTAGTAGTTAGTAGTTGGTTACTTGAGCTAGTAGCTACTAGTTGGTTGTTTGAGCTAGTAGCTAGCAACTTAAGCTAGTACCTAATAGCTAGTAGCTTGAGCTAGTAGCTAGTAGCTTGAGTTAGTAGCTAGTTTGTTGATCTAGTAGCTAGTAGCTTGAGCTAGTAGCTTTAGCTAAACTTGTGGCTTGAGCTAGTTGCAAGTAGCTCGAATTAGTAGCTAGCTTTAGCTAGTAGCTAGTAGTTTAAGCTAATAGTTAGTAGCTTGAGCTAGTAGCTAGTAATCTTAACTAATAGGTTGAGCTAGTAGCTTGAACTAGTAGCTAGCAATTTGATGTAGTAGCTAGTAGCTTGAGCTAGTAGCATGAACTAGTAGCTAGTAGTTAGTAGCTTATGACTAGTAGCTTTAACTAGTAGCTTTAGCTAGTAGCTTGAGCGAATAGCTCGAGCTAGTAACTTGACCTAGTAACTAGTAGCTTTTCCTAGAAGTTAGTAGCTTGAGCTAGTAACTAATAACTTGAGCTAGTAGTAGCTACTCACTTGATTAGTAGCTAGTAGCTTGAGTTGGAAGTTTGACTTAGTAGGTAGTAGCTTGAGCTAGTGGCTAGTAGTTTGAGCTAATAGCTAACAGCTTGAAGTATTAGCTTGAGCTTGTAGCTAGTAGTTAATACCTTGAGCTAGTTGTTAATAACTTGAGCTAGTAACTAGTAGCTAGTAGCTTGAGCTAGTACGTAGTAGTTTGAGCTTGTAGTTAGTAGCTTGAGCTAGTAGATTGAGCTAGTAGCTAGTAGTTGCTAGTAACGTGATCTAATAGCTAGAAGCTTGAGCTAGTAGCTTAAGCTAGAAACTAACAGCTTGAGCTTAAGCTTGAGCTTGAGCTAGTAGCTCGTACCTTGAGCTACTAGTTAGTAGCTTGAGCAAGTAGCCAGTAGCTTGAGTTAGTAGCTAGTAGCTTGAGCTAGTAGCTAGTAGCTAGTAGTTCGAGCTAGTAGCTTGCAGCTTGAGCTGGTAGCTAGACGCTAGTAGCTTGAGCTAGTAGCTAGTAGCATGAGTAGTAGGTAGTAGCTTGAGCTAGTAGCTTGACCTAGGAGCTAGTAGCTAGACACTAGTAGCTTGAGCTAATAGCTAATAGTTTGAGCTAGTAGCTAGTAGCTTGAGCTAGTAGCTAGAAGGTTGAGCTTGTAGCTAGTAGGTTTACTAGTAACTTGAGCTAGTGACTAGTAGCTTCAGCTAGTATCTAATAGCATGAGTTAGTAGCTAGTAGCTTGAGTTAGTAGTTAGTAGATAATAGGTCGTAGTAGAGCTAGTAGCTAGTAGTTGGTAACTTGACCTAGTAGCTACTAGTTAGTTGTTTGAGCTAGTAGCTAGCAACTCTAGCTAGTAGCTAATAGCTTGAGCTAGTAGCTAATAGCTTGAGTTAGTAGCTAGTTTTTTGATTTAGTAGCTAGTAGTTTGAGCTAGACTTATGGCTTGAGCTAGTTGCAAGTAGCTCGAGTTAGTAGCTAGCTTGAGCTAGTAGCTAAAGCTAGTAGTTAGTAGCTTGAGCTAGTAGCTAGTAACTACCAGCTAGAGCTAGTAGCTAGCAGCTTGAGCTAGTAGCTAGTAGTTTGAGCTAGTAGCTAGTAATTTGAGCTAGTACCTAGTAGCTTGAGCTAGTAGCTAGTAGCTTGAGCTATTAGCTTGTTGTAGTAGTAATTAGTAGGTTGAGTTAGGAGCTAGTAGCTAGTAGTTTGAGCTAGTAGCTAACAACTTCAACTAGTAGCTTGAGCTAGTAGCTAGTAGCTAATAGCTTGAGCTAGTAGCTAGTAACTTAAGCTATTACTTAGTAGCTTGAGTTAATAACTAGTAGCTTGTAGCTTGAGCTAGTAGCTAGTAACTTGATGTAGTACTTAGTAATTTGAACTAGTAGTTAGAAGCTTGAGTTAGTAGCTAGTAGTTTGAGCTAGTAGATAGTAGCTAGTAGCTTGAGGTAGTAGCTAGATGTTTGAGCTAGTAGCTAGTAGCTTGAGGTAGTACTTAGTAGCTTGAGGTAGTAGTTAGTAGCTTCAGCTAGTAGTTAGTAGCTTGAAATAGTAGCTAGTAGCTTGAGCTAGTACGTAGTAGTTTGAGCTAGTAGCAAGTAGCTTGAGCTAGTAGATTGAGCTAGTAGCTAGTAGCTGCTAGTAACATGATCTAATAGCTAGAAGCTTGAGCTAGTAGCTAGTAGCTTGAGCTAGTAGCTAGTAGCTTGAGCTAGTAGCTAGTAGCTTGAGCTAGTAGCTATATGTTTGAGCTAGAAACTAACCGCTTGAGCTAGTAGCTTGTAGCTTGAGCTACTAGTTAGTAGCTTGAGCAAGTAGCCAGTAGCTTGAGTTAGTAACTAGTAGCTTGAGGTAGTAGCTAGTAGCTAGTAGTCCGAGCTAGTAGCTTGCAGCTTGAGCTGGTAGCTAGACGCTAGTAGCTTGAGCTAATAACTAGTAGCATGTGCTAGTAGGTAGTAGTTTGAGCTAGTAGCTTGACCTAGGAGTTAGTAGCTAGACGCTAATAGCTTGAGCTAATAGCTAATAGTTTGAGCTAGTAGCTAGTAGCTTGAGCTAGTAGCTAGAAGTTTGAGCTTGTGGCTAGTAGCTAGAAGGTTGAGCTTGTAGCTAGTAGGTTTACTAGTAACTTGAGCTAGTGACTAGTAGCTTCAGCTAGTATCTAATTGCATGAGTTAGTAGCTAGTAGCTTGAGTTAGTAGTTAGTAGATAATAGGTAGTAGCTAGAGCTAGTAGCTAGTAGTTGGTAACTTGAGCTAGTAGCTACTAGTTAGTTGTTTGAGCTAGTAGCTAGAAACTCTAGCTAGTAGCTAATAGCTAGTAGCTTGAGCTAGTAGCTAATAGCTTGAGTTAGTAGCTAGTTTTTTGATTTAGTAGCTAGTAGCTTGAGCTAGACTTATGGCTTGAGCTAGTTGCAATTACCTCTAGTTAGTAGTTAGCTTGAGCTAGTAGCTAAAGCTAGTAGTTAGTAGCTTGAGCTAGTAGCTAGTAACTACCAGCTAGAGCTAGTAGCTAGCAGCTTGAGCTAGTAGCTAGCAGCTTGAGCTAGTAGGTTGGAGCTTGAACTTGTAGCTAGTAGCTTGTAGCTAATAGCTTGAGCTAGTAGATAGTAGCTTAAGTTAGTAGCAAATAGCTTTAGCTAGGAGTGAATAACTTGGGCTAGTAGCTAGCAGCTTAAGCTAGTAGTTTGAGCTAGTAGCTAGTAGCTTGAACTAATAGTTAGTAGTTTGAGCTAATAGCTAGTAGTTTGAGCTAGTAGCTAGTAGCTTGAGCTATTAGCTTGTTGTAGTAGTAGCTAATAGGTTGAGTTAGGAACTAGTAGCTAGTAGTTTGAGCTAGTAGCTAGTAGTTTGAGCTAGTAGCTAACAACTTGAACTAATAGCTTGAGCAAGTAGTTAGTAGCTAATAACTTGAGCTAGTAGCTAGTAACTTAAGCTACTATCTAGTAGCTTGAGTTAATAATTAGTAGCTTGTAGCTTGAGCTAGTAGCTAGTAACTTGATGTAGTACATAGTAATTTGAACTAGTAGTTAGAAGCTTGAGTTAGTAGCTAGTAGTTTGAGCTAGTAGATAGTAGCTAGTAGCTAGTAGCTTGAGATAGTAGCTAGATGTTTGAGCTAGTAGCTTGAGCTAGTAGCTTGAGATAGTAGTTAGTAGCTTGAAATAGTAGCTAGTTGAGCTAGTAAGTAGTAGCTGGAGCTAATAGATTGAGCTAGTAGCTAGTATCTTGAGCTAGTAGCTTGGTTAGTAGCTAGAAGTTTGAGCTAGTAGCTAGTAGCTTGAGCTAGTAGCTTGAGCTAGTAGGTAATAGGTTGAGCTAGTAGGTATCAGCTTGACCTAGTAGCTAGAAACTTGAGCTAATGACTAGTAGTTTGAGCTAGTAGCTAGTAGCTTGAGCTAATAGCTAGTAGTTTGAGCTAGTATCTAGTAGTTAATAGCTTGAGCTAGTGGGTTGAGGTAGTAGCTAATAGCTTAAGTTAGTATCTTGTAGGTAGTAGTTGTAGCTAAAAGATAGTAAGTAGTATCTAGAGTTAGTAGCTAGTTGTTTGCACTAGTAGCTACTAGTTAGGTAGTAGCTTGCAACTTGAGGTAGTAGCTTGAGCTAAGAGCTAGTAGCTAGTTGGTTGAGCTAGTAGCTAGTAGCTAGTACCTTGAGCTTGTAGCTATAAGCTTGACCTGGTAGCTAGCAGCTTGAGCTAGTAACTAGTTGGTTGAGCTAGTAGCTTGAGCTGGTAGCTATAAGCTTGAGCTGGTAGCTAGTAGCTTGAGCTAATAGTTGGCAGCTTGAGCTAGTACCTACCTAGCAGCTTGAGCTAGTACCTACATAGCAGCTTGAGCTATTACCTACCTAGCAGCTTGAGCTAGTAGCTCATATCTAGTAGCTTAAGCTAGTAGATAATAGCTTGACAGTAGGTTAAGCTAGAAGTGAGTAGCTTGAGCTAGTAGCTAGTAGCTTGAGCTAATAACTTGATCTAGTAGCTAGTGGTTTGAGCTAGTAGCTAATGGCTTAAGCTAGTGGCTTAAGCTAGTAGCTAGAGCTTGACCTAGAAGCTAGTAGATTGAGTAGTAGCTAGTAGCTTAAGCTAGTAGTTAGGAGCTTGAACTAGAAGCTAGTAGCTTGAGCTAGAAGTTAGTAGCTTGAGCTAGTAGTTAGTAGCTTAAGCTAGTAGCTAGTAGCTTGAGCTAATAGCTTGATCTAGTAGCTAGTGGTTTGAGCTAGTATCTAATGGTTTAAGCTAGTGGCTTAAGCTAGTAGCTAGGAGCTTGAACTAGAAGCTAGTAGCTTGAGCTAGTAGCTTGAGCTAGTAGCTAGTAGCTTAAGCTAGGAAGAGGTAGCTTAGGCTAGTAGCTAGTAGCTTGAGCTAGTAACTAGTAGCTTGAGCTAGTAGGAAGTAGCTTGACCTAATAGCTTGTAGCTTGTGCTAGCAGCTAGTAGCTTGAGCTAGTAGCTAGTGGTTTGAGCTAGTAGCTAGTACCTTGAGCTAGAAGCTAGTACCTTGAGCTATATGCCAGTACCTAGAGCTAGTAGCTAGTAGCTTGAGTTAGTAGGAAGTAGCGTAAGCTAGTAGCAAGTAGGTTAAGCTAAAAGCTAGTCACTTGGGCTGGTAGGTGGCAGCTTGAGCTAGTCGCTTGAGTTAGTGGCTAGTAGCTTGAACTTGTGGTTAGTAGCTTGAGCTAGTAGCTTGTAGCTTGAGCTAGTGGCTAGTAGTTTGAGCTAGTAGCTAATAGCTTGAGCAAGTAACTAGTAGTTTGACCTAGTAACTAGCAGCTTGAACTAGTAGCTTGAGCTAGTAGCAAGTAGTTTGATCTAGTAGCTTGTGGCTAGTATATAGTAGCTAGTTGTTTGAGCTAGTAACTAATAGCTTTAGCTAGAAACTAGTAGCTTGAGCTAGTAACTAGCAGCTTGAGTTAGTAGTTAATAGCTTGAGCTAGTAGCTAATTCCTTGAGCTAGTAGCTAGGAGCATGAGCTAGTAGCTTGAGTTAGTAGTAGCTAGTAGCCTGAGCTAGTAGCTAGTAAATTGAGGTACTAGATAATAATTTGAGTTAGTAACTAATAGCTTGAGTTTGAAACTAGGAGCTTGAGCTAGTAACTTGAGTAGTTAGTACCTTAAGCTAGTAGTTATTAGCTTGAGCTAGTAGCTTGAGTAGCATGAGCTAGTAGCTTGATTTGGTAGTAGCTAGTAGCTTGAGCTAGTAGCTAGTAGCTTGAGGTACTAACTAGTACTTTGAGTTAGTAGTTATTAGCTAGTAACTCGAGCTAGTAGCTAGCAGCTTGAGCTAGTAGGTAGTAACTTAAGCTAGTATTTATTAGCTTGAGCTAGTAACTAGTAGGTAGTAGCTTGAACTAGTAGCTTGAGCTAGTAGCTAATAGCTTGAGCTAGTAGTTTGTAGCTTGAACTAGTAACTACTAACTTAAGCTAGTAGCTAGTAGCTTGAGCTAGGAGTTAGTAACTTGTGCTAGTAACTAGTAGTTTGATCTATTAGCTAGTAGGTAGTAGCTTGAGCTAGTGGTAGTAGCTTCAACTAGTAGCGAGTAGCTTGCGGTAGTAGCTAGTAGCTAATAGCTTGAGCTAGTAGCTAGAAGCTTTAGCTAGTAGCTAGAAGCTTGAGCTAGTAGCTTGAAGTAGTAGCTTGAGCTAGGGGCTAGTAGCTTGAGCTAGTAGCTTGGGTAGTAGCTAGAAGTTTGAGCTAGTAGCTAGGAGCTAGAGCTAGTAACTTGTGGTTTCAGCTAATAGTTACTAGCCTGAAGTAGTAGATAATAGATAGTAGCTTTAGATAGTAACTTGAGCTAGTAGCTAGTACCTTGAGCTAGTAGCTAGTAGCTTATCTAGTAGCTAGTAGCTAGTAACTTTTGAGCTAGTAACTTGTGGTTTCAGCTAGTAGTTAGCAACTTGAGGTAGTAGTTTGAGCTAGGAGCTTGAGCTAGTAGGTAGTAGCTAGTAGCTTGAGCATGTAGCTAGTAGGTTGAGCTAGTACCTAGTAGCTTGAGCTAGTACCTAGTAGCTTGAGCTAGTAGCTGGTAGTTTGAGCTAGTACCTAAAGACTAGTAGCTAATAGCTAGTAGCTTGAGCTAGTAGCTAGTCGCTTGAGCTAGTAGCTAGTCGCTTGAGCTAGAAACTGGTAACTTGAGCTAGTAGCTAGTAGCTAGTAGCTTGAGCTAGTTTCTAGTAGCTTAAAATAGTAGCTAGTAGCTTGAGCTAGTGACTAGTAGCTAGTAAGTAGTAGCTAGAGTTAGTAAGTAGTATTTAGTTGCTTGAGCTAGTAGCTAGTAGTTTGTGTTAGTAGCTAGCATTTTGAGCTAGTAGCTTGAGCTAGTAGCTAGTAGCTTGAGCTAGTAGCTAGTAGCTTGAGCTAGTTCCTAGCAGCTTCAGCTTGTAGCTGGTAGTTGGTAGGTTGGGCTAGTAGCTAGTAGCTTGAGCTAGTAGCTAGAAGCTTGAGGTAGTAGCTTGTAGCTTGAGCTATTAACTAGTAGCTAATAGCTTAAGCTAGTAGTGAATAATTTGAGCTAGTAACTACTAGCTTGACCTAGTAGATAATGGTTTGAGCTAGTAGCTAGCAGCTTGAGCTAGTAGCTAGAAGCTTGAGCTGGTAGCAAGTAGCGTGAACTGGTAACTAGTACTTGAGCTAGTAGATAATAGCTTGAGCTAGTAGGTAATAGGTTGACCTAGTAACTAGTAGCTTGATCTAAGAGCTTGAGTAAGTACGTAGTAGCTAGTAGCTTAAGCTTGTAGCTAGTAGCTTGAGCTAGTAACTAGTAGCTAGTAGCTTGAGCTAGTAACTAGTAGCTAGTCGCTTGAGCTAGTAGCTGGTAGCAAGTAGCTTGAGCTAGTAACTAGTAGCTTCAACTAGTAGCTTGAGCCAGTAGCTTGAGCTAGTTGCTAGTAGCTTGGGCTAGTAGCTTGAGCTAGTAGTAAGTTGCTTGAGCTTAAGCTAGTAGCTAGTAGCTTGAACTAGTAGCTAGTAGCTTGAGCTAGTAGTTAGTAGCTAGTAGTTAATTGCTAGTAGCTAGAGTTAGTAGCTAGCAGCTAGTAACTAGTAGCTAGTCGCTTGAGCTAGTAGCTGGTAGCTAGTAGCTGGTAGCAAGTAGCTTCAACTAGTAGCTTCAGGTAAAAGCTTGAACTAGTTGCTAGTAGCTTGGGCTAGTAGCTAATAGCTTGTAGCTTGAGCTAGTAGTAAGTAGCTTGAGCTTGAGCTAGTAGCGGGTAGCTTGAGCTAGTAGCTAGTAGTTAGTAGCTAGTAGTTAATTGCTATTAGCTAGAGTTAGTAGCTAGCAGCTAGTAGCTAGACACTTGAGTAGCCGGTAGCTAGTAGCTTGAGCTGGTAGCTAGTAGTTTGAGCTAGTTGTTTATAGCTTGGACTAGTAGCTAGTAGCTTGAGCTAGTAACTAGTAGCTTGAGCTAGTAACTAGTAGTTAATAACTAGTAGGTAGTAAATACTTTGCTAAATAGATTTTTAATCTATTAAATTTTTTATAATTTGTATTAATATTATTATTAGTATTTTTAATGGTGAAATAAATATCATAGCAATTATATTATTATTCTAAAAATATTTCAAATAAAAAAATAAAACAAAAAAGTGCATACACACACGACTCACAAACTATCATAATTATTTTATAAAATTAATTAACTGAACTATATTCTGATATCAATTCTATTTATTATATTTAAAACTGAAATTATTATTACATCATTTAGATTTACTACTTCATTACTTTATTAGCAATATTTTGCTAATAGCTCAACCTACTAACTCAAGCAACTAGCTACAAGCTCAAGCTACTAGCTCAAGATACTAGCTATTAGCTCAAACTACTAGCTCAAGCTACTAACTACTAGCTCAAGATAATAACTACTAGTTGAAGCTACTAGCTACTAGCTCAAGCTACTAGCTACTAGCTACTAGCTCAAGCTACTAGCTACTAGCTCAAGCTAGAAGTTACTAGTTACAAGCTCAAGCTTTTAGCCACTAGCTCAAGCTGCTAGCTACTAGCTCAAACTACTATATATTAGTTCAAGCTACTAGCTAGTAACTCAAACTAATAACTACTAGCTCAAGCTACTAACTACTTGTTCTAGCTACTAGCTACTAGCATAAGCTACTAATTACTAGCTCAAGTTACTAGCTACTACCTCGAGTGCTCAAGCTACTACCTACTAGCTCAAGCTACTAGCTCAACCTACTAGTTACTAGTTACTAGCTCAAGCTTCTAACTACTAGCACAAGCTACTAGTTACTAGCTCAAGCTACTAGTTACTAGCTCAACCTTCTAGCTACTAGTTCAAGCTACTAACTACTAACTACTAGCTCAAGCTACTAGCTACTAGCACAAGTTACTAGTTACTAGCTAAGAGATCAAACTGCTATTTACTACCCAAGTTACTAACTCCTAGCTCAAGATATTAGTTCGAGCTACTAGCCACTAGCTACTAGTTCAAGCTACTAGCTACTAACTCAAACTACTAGCTAGTAGCTCAAGCTACTAGCTACTACTAGCATAAGTTACTAGCTACTAACTCAAGCTACTAGATCATGCTACTAGCTATTAGCTACTAGCTACTAGCTACTAGCTCAAGCTACCAACTACTCATGCTACTAGCTATTAGCTCAAGCTACAAGTTTCTACCTTAAGCTACTAGTTACTAGCTCAAACTGCTAGCTACTAGCTCCTAGCTCTAGCAAAAACCTACTATCTAGTAACCACTAGCTACTAGTTACTACCTCAAGCTACTAACTACAAGCTCAAGCTACTAGCAACTAGTTCAAGTTACTAGCTATTAGCTCAAGCTACAAGCCACTAGCTTAAGATTAGCTTAAGCTCTTCGCTACTAGCTCAAGCTTTTAGCTACTACCTCAAGCTTCTAGCTACTAGGTACTAGCTCAAGCAGCTACTAGCTATTAACTATTACCTACTAGCTCAAGCTACTGGCTGGTAGCTCAAGCTAATATCTCCAATTATTAGCTCAAACTCCTATTAACTAGCTCTAGCTCCTAGCTACTAGCTCAAACTTCTAGCTACTACCCAAGCTACTAGCTCAACCTATTAATTCAAGCTACTAGCTCAAGCTACTAGTTACTAGCTCAAGCTACTAGTTACTAGCTCAAGCTACTAAATACTAGCTCAAGCTGCTAGCTACTAGCTCGAGCTACTAGCTAATAGTTACTAACTCAAAGTACTAGCTAGTACCTCAAGCTACTAGCTACTAGCTCAAGCTACTAGCTACGACCAGATCAAGCTACTAGCTACTAAATCAAGCTACTAGCTTATGCTACTAGCTACTATCTCAAGCTACTAACTACTAACTCAAGCTACTAACTGCTCAAGCTCCTAGTTTCAAACTCAAGCTATTGGTTACTAACTCAAACTATTATCTAGTACCTCAATTTAGTAGCTACTAGCTACTACTAACTCAAGCTACTAGCTCATGCTCCTAGCTACTAGCTCAAGCTATTAGTTACTAGTTCAAGCTATTAACTACTAGCTACTAGCTCAAGCTACTAGTTTCTAGCTAAAGCTATTAGTTACTAGCTCAAACAACTAGCTACTATATACTAGCCACAAGCTACTAGCTCAAGCTACTAGCCACAAGCTACTAGCTCAAGCTACTAGCTCAAACTACTTGCTACTAGCTCAAGCTACTAGTTCAAGCTGCTAGTTACCAGGTCAAACTACTAGTTACTTGCTCAAGATATTAGCTACTAGCTCAAACTACTAGCTACTAGCGCAAGCTACAAGCTACTAGCTCAAGCTACTAACCACTAATTCAAACTATTAGCCACTAACTCAAGCGACTAGCTGAAGCTACTACCTACCAGCCCAATGACTAGCTTTTAGCTTAACCTACTTGCTACTAGCTTAAGCTACTTCCTACTAACTGAAGCTACTAGCTACTAGCTCTAGGTACTAGCATTTAACTCAAGGTACTAGCTTCTAGCTCAAGGTACTAGCTACTACCTCAAGGTACTAGCTCAAACCACTAGTTACTAGCTCAAGCTACTAGCTACTAACTCAAGCTACAAGTTATTAGCTCAAGCTACTTCCTACTAGCACAAGCTACTAGTTACTAGCTCAAGCTACTAGCTACTAGCTTAACCATTTCTTCCTAGCTTAAGCAACTAGCTACTACCTTAAGCTACTAGTTTCTAGTTCAAGCTCCTAGCTACTAACTTAAGTCACTAGCTTAAACCATCAACTACTAGCTCAAACCACTAGCTACTAGATCAAGCTATTAGCTCAAGCTACTAGCTACTAGCTCAAGCTACTAGCTTCTAGTTCAAGCTCTTAGCTACTAGCTTAAGCCACTAGCTTAAACCATTAGCTACTAGCTCAAACCACTAGCTACTAGATCAACCTATTACCTCAAGCTACTAGCTACTAGCTCAAGCTACTCACTTCTAGCTCAACCTACTATCTCAAGCTACTATCTACTAGCTTAAGCTACTAGCTATGAGCTACTAGCTCAAGCTGCTAGGTAGGTATTAGCTCAAGCTGCTATGTAGATACTAGCTCAAGCTGTTAGGTAGATACTAGCTCAAGCTGTTAGGTAGGTAATCGCTCAAGCTGCCAACTATTAGCTCAAGCTACTAGTTACTAGCTCAAGCTACTAGCTACCAGCTCAAGCTTATAGTTACCAGCTCAAGCTACTAGATACTAGCTCAAGCTGCTAGCTACCAGCTTATAGCTACTAGCTCAAGCTACTAGCTACAAGCTCAAGCTACTAGCTACAAGTTCAAGCTCCAACCTACTAGCTCAAGCTGCTAGCTACTAGCTATAGCTGGTAGTTACTAGCTACTAGCTCAAGCTACTAACTACTAGCTTAAGGTAGCTACTTGCAACTAGCTCAAGCCACATGTCTAGCTAAAGCTACTAGCTCAAGCTACTAGCTACTAAATCAAAAAACTAGCTACTAACTCAAGCTACTAGCTCAAGTTACTAGCTACTAGCTCAAGCTACTAGCTCAAGTTGCTAGCTACTAGCTCAAACAACTAACTAGTAGCTACTAGCTCAAGTAACCAACTACTAGCTATTAGCTCTAGCTACTACCTATTATCTACTAACTACTAGCTCAAGCAACTAGCTACTAACTCAAGCTATTAGCTACTTGCTGAAGCTACTAGTCACTAGCTCAAGTTACTAGCTAAAGCTACTAGCTACAAGCTCAAGCTTCTAGCTACTAGCTCAAGCTACTAACTACTAGCTCACACTTTTAGCTATTAGGTCAAGCTATTAGCTCCTAGGTCAAGCTACTAGCTACTAGCTCAAGCTACTACCTACTAGCTCATGCTACTAGCTACTAGCTCATGCTACTAGCTACTAGTTCAAGGTACTAGCGTCTAGCTACCAGCTCAAGTTGCAAGCTACTAGTTCGGACTACTAACTACTAACTACTACCTCAAGCTACTAGCTCAAGCTACTAGCTACTACCTCAAGCTACTAGCTACTTGCTCAAGCTACTAACAAGTAGCTCAAGCTACGAGCTACTAGCTCAAGCTGTTAGTTTCTAGCTCAAACAAATAGCTACTAGCTCAAGCTACTAGCTCCAGCTTCTAGCTATTAGATCACGTTACTAGCAACTACTAGCTACTAGCTCAATCCACTAGCTCAAGCTACTAGCTACTAGCTCAAACTACTACGTACTAGCTCAAGCTACTAGCTACTAGCTTAAGTTATTAACTACTAGCTACAAGCTTAAGCTAATAGTTCAAGCTCCTAGCTACTAGCTCAAAGTACTAGCTACTAACTACTAAGTCAAACTACTAGCTCAAGCTACTAGCTACTACTCAAGTGAGTAGCTATTACTAGCTCAAGTTATTGGCTACTAGCTCAAGCTACTATCCACTAGCTCAAGCTACTAACTTCTAGCACAAGTTACTAGCTAGGTCAAGTTACTAACTCAAGCTACTCGCTCAAGTTACTAGCTAAGGCTACTAGTTAAAGCTACTAGCTAGTAGCTTGAACTAGTAGCTACTAGTTCAAGCTACTAGCTCAAGCTACTAGTTAAGGCTACTAGCTACTAGCTCAAGCTACTAGCTACTAGTTAAGCTACTAGCTACTAGCTCAAGGTACTAGTTTAAACTACTAGCTGCTAGCTCAAATTGTTAGGTACTAGCTCAAGCTATTAGCTACTAGCTGCTAGCTCAAGCTACTAGCAACTAGCTACTAGGTCAAGCTACTAGCTATTATCTTCTAGGTACTAGCTATTAGCTACTAGCTCAAGCTACTAGTTGTTACCTCAAGCGACTAACTACTACCTTAAGCTACTAGTTGTTAGGTCAAGCGAGTAGCTACTAGCTCAAAGTACTAAGTACTAACTCAAGCTACTAGCTACTAACTCAAGCTACTAGTTACAAACTAAGGTTGTTGGTTACTCGCTCAAGCTACTAGTTCAAACTACTACCTATTAACTTAAGCTGCTAGCTACTAGGTCAAGTGTTTCGCTACTAGCTGATAGCTCAAGCAACTAGCGAGTAGCTCAAACTAGTAGCTACTACTTGAGCAACTAGCTACTAGCTCAAGTTGCTAACCACTAGCTCAAGTTGCTAGCTACTAGCTCAAGTTGCTAGCTACTAACTACTATTTATTATCTACTAGCTACTAGCTAGTTACTAACTAGTAGCTAGAGCTAGTAGCTAGTAGTTAGCTATTGGAGCTAGTAGCTAGTAGTTAGCTATTGGAGCTAGTAGCTAGTAGTTAGCTATTGGAGCTAGTAGATAATAGTTAGCTAGACCTAGTAACTAGGAGCTAGTAGTTGGAGCTAGTAGATAGTAGTTAGTAGCTAGTAATTGGAGTTAGTAGCTAGTGACTAGTATCTAATAGCTAGTAGATAGTAACTAGTAGCGAGAGATAATAGCTAGTAGCCAAAGCTAGAAGATAGTAGCTTGTAGCTAGAGCTAGTGGCTAGTAGCTAGAGCCAGTGGCTATTAGCTAGTACATAGTAGCTAGAGCTTATAGCTAGTAGCTAGTGGCTAATAGCTAGTGTCTAGTAGCTAGTATCTAGTATTTAGTAGCTAGTAGTTAGAGCTAGTACCTAGAAGCTAGAGCTAGTAGCTAGTAGGCAGCTACCAGCTACAAGCTAGTAGCCTAAACTAGTAGCTAGTTGCTATAGTTAGTGGCTAGTGGCTAGTAGCTAGTGGCTAATAGCTAGTAGTTAGTGGCTAGTAGCTAGTAATTAGTGACTAGTAGCTAGTGGCTAGTAGCTAGTAGCTAGTGGCTAGTAGCTAGTGGATAGTAGCTAGTATCTAGTGGCTAGTGGTTAGTGGCTAGTGGTTAGTAGCTAGAGCTAGGAACTAGTAGCTAGTAGTTAGTATTTAGAACTAAGAGCTAGTAGCTAGTAGTTAGAGCTAAGAGCTAGTAGCTAGTAACTAGTAGTTGGTAGCTACAACTATTAGCTAGTAACTAGAGCTAGTACCTAGTAACTATAGCTAGTACCTAATAACTAGAGCAAGTAGTTAGTAGTTAGAGGTAGTAGCTAGTACCTTGTACCTAATAGCTAGAGCTTCTAGGAAGTAGCTAGAATAAGTAGGTAATAGCTAGTATTTAGTATCTAGTAGCTAAAGCTAGTAGCTAGTAGTCAGAGCTAATAACTAGAGCTAGTAGCTAGATCTAGTAGCTAGTGGCTAGTAGTTATTGGCTAGTGGCTACAACTAGTAACTACTAGCTAAAACTAATACTTAGTAGTTAGTAGCTAGAGCTAATAGCTAGTGGCTAATAGCTACAACTAGTAGCTTGTAGCTAGAGCTAGTAGCTACAAGCTACAAGCCTAGCTAGTAGCTACAAGCCTAGCTAGTAGCTACAAGCCTAACTAGTAGCTTGAGCTAGTAGCTAGTAGTTATTAACTAGTGGCTAGTTGCTAAGAGCTAGAGCAAATAGATAGTAGTTGGTAGCTTAAGCTAGTAGCTAGTAGCTTGAGCTAATAGCTAATATCTAGGAGCTAGAGCAAATTGTTAGTAGTTGGTAGCTTAAGCTAGTATCTAGTAGCTTGAGCTAATAGTTAGTAGCCAGTAGTTAGTAACTAGTAACTGGTAGCTAGAGCTAGTAACTAGTAAGTAGTAACTAAAACTAGTAGCTAGAGCTAGTAATCAATCGCTTCTAGCTAGTACGTATTAGTTAGTAGCTAGTGCTAGTAGTTGGAGTTAGTAGCTAGTACCTATTAGCTAAGTAGTTAGAGCTAATATCTACTAGCTACTAGCAAATAACTAGTAGCTAGTAGCTACAAATAGTAGCTACAGCTAGTAACCAATATCTAGTAGTGACTAGCTAGAGCTAGTAGCTAATAGCTCGTAGCTTGTAGCTACCAGGTAGTAGCTAGTGATTTGAGCTAGTAGCTAGAAATAGCTATAAGCAAGTAGTTTGAGCTAGTAACAAATAGCTACAAACTAGTAGCTAATAGTTAGTAGATAGTAGCTAGTAGTTAAAGGTAGAGGTAGTAGTTAGTAGCTAGTAACTAGAACTAGTAGCAAGTAGCTCGTACCTAGAGCTAGTAGCAAGTAGCTTGTACCTAGAGCTAGTAAATAGTAGTTAGTGCTAGTAGCTAATAAGTAGAGCTATTAGCTAGTAGCTAGTACCTAGAGCTAGTAGCTAGTAGTAGCTAGTACCTAGAGCTAGTAGCTAGTAATAGCTAGTTTGTAATAGTTAGTAATTAGTAGGTAGTAGCTAAAGCTAGTAGCTAGAAGTAGGTAGTAGTTAATAGCTAGTAGCTAGAAGTAGGTAGTAGTTAATAGCTAGTAGCTAGTAGCTAGGAGGTAGTAGTTATAACTATGCTACGAGCTACTAACTAGCAGCTAGTAGCTAGAGCTATTAGCTAGTAGCTAATACCTATATATTATAGCTTGTAGTAGCTTGTGTGTAGTAGTTAGTAGTTAGTAGCTAGTAGCTTGTGTGTAATAGTTAGTAACTAGTAGCTAGTGTGTAGTACCTAGTAGTTAGAGCTAGTAACTGATACCTAGTAACTAGAGCTTGTAGCTAGTAGCTAGAGCTAGTAGCTTGTAACTACCAACTAGTAGTTAGTAGCTAGTAGTTATTAACTACAACTAGTATCTAATAGTAAGTAGCTAAAACTAGTAGCTAGTAGCTATTATAATCCGAAATCATTTCACTTTAGCCCATCAAACCATCAAAAGAGAGACAAATAGTTCATCAATTGTTCGAATAGAAAATGACAACTCAAAATTTTTTATTGTGAACAAAGTAAGCCAAGGTTCACTTTGATAATTCTAGTTTTGGTGGGATAGATAAAAATATACCCATACGGAATTTGCACAATGAACAAGGAAAATTAAAGTGCAATTTAAGAATTCCATGTGGGACAACTCAAAATATACCCTTATGGAACTTGCACTGTGAACCCAAAAAATCAAAGCGCTATTTGTAAGTTCCATTTAGGGTGTATCTCACACTCAAGTTATAGTGCTTTCAAAGTTCAAGTCTCACTCTCAATTGCATATGAAGCCTTACCAATTGGAGACACAATTGTTACTCGTGATCAATTGAAAGAGTTTCATGAAACATTTTAAAGGGAGAAGTTTGACATATCTGTGCGCAAAATTTACTCATAATGGAAATCATGATTCATG
>Ga0214542_1006206_pt1 | contig 22013 bp, 12 predicted proteins | sample CNSS1metaG_FD_160096 | JGI IMG/M metagenome (GOLD analysis project Ga0214542, IMG submission 160096) | Root nodule microbial communities from cowpea collected in UCLA plant growth center, Los Angeles, California, USA - CNSS1 | ecosystem: Host-associated > Plants > Roots > Nodule | place: USA...
TAAAATAAGATTATATATATATATATATATATATATATATATATATATGTGTGTGTGTGTGTGTGTGTGTGTATGTATATGCAATAATAACTACAACTCTTAAATATAGGATGTACTGAAACAAGTTAAGGTTTAAGGGGAAGAGAGTTCGTTTTTGAAACCACATTTTCATACTTTGAAACTCAAAGTCCTTGCTAGAGTCTTGTCCTTAAAAGAATATCGAAAGATTGAAAGAAAATAAATGTATTTAAATTAAGAGTGACAATTTGAGCTTGGCTCGATAGGCCGGTCTGCTGGCCTGTCAAAGAAACGCAAGACAAGTTAAGATATTGAGCTCGCTGACCCACAAAAGTCTGTAGCCTGCGTAGACTGACTTGTGCAGGCCAACCTATTGACCCACATAAAACACATAAAATAAAAAATAAAAATAAAAACTTACAGTTGTGTATATTGGTTACTCTCCTTCTAGACTTTTCCATGGATGTTCCAAATTTTTAAATTTTTATATGACTAGAAAAGACAAATATTATATATTTTTTAATGTGTTAAAATTTGAATAATATATTGTGTATGTCAAAGTACATATATGATTAAAAATGTTGAATTATCAATTTATCATTTAACTTTCCAAATTTTTTGCTTAATTTTGTTAAAGTTTCTCAATTTGTTGAATATGGAAAGTTTTATAAAAAAATTTCCTTTTTTTAAAAGGCATGTTGGCCCATGGGCCTAATTTAAATTGTGGAAGTTCTTGTTAGAGTCTTGTCTTTAAAAGAATCTCAGAAAGATTGAAAAAAGAAAAGGTGTATTTTAAATTGACAATAAGATTAATTTCTAAAGAATGTGTAACTATTAAATATATTATGGAAACGGTTCTGATTAGACGAAATATGAAGACATGTATCTCGGCTTAACTTTTGTTCCGAAGTGTGTCTAGTTAAGGGATACATTTTTTTACTTCATTGATAGAGTACGGCCTTTAAGAGTTAGATAAGAGAATGCAATATGTATTTTTCGTTTTATTTTGTTAGAAGATATAAGTTTAAACTGAAACTTTGCATCAGTATTCTGTATCGTAAAAATGAAAATAGTGGGAAAGATTATTAGAAAAATTTACAAGAATAAAATCCTCTTACAGGGTGGTGAAAATAAACTCGGTCAAAGCCTCAAAATGGTAGCGTGACTCGAAATGTCTAAAGCTTGAGTGTGTGAGAAGGCATTGAGTGTAACGGGTGACGTCTGGCAGCTGAAATGAACTGTGTTAGATGAGCCAACTCAACTCAACTCTCAGGCTATTCCCCCTTTTTTCCAACCCCAAAATATGTATGAGTTGGTCATCCTACGTTTGACATATTGAGAGCTATAACTTAATAACACCCAACCACCTTATCAGTCCAACATAGTAAAATATGTCATCCTACGTTTGACATATTGGGAGCTATAACACTTAATAACACCCAACCAGCTTATCAGTCCAACATAGTAAAATTATTATTTATTCAAATAAAGGAGGAAGGTGAACTAACAAAAACTTTCTTTAGGTTCTATTTGCTTCTCCAAACAAAGTTCAGCTGAAATGAAACCATAGCAAGCCCTATATATATCCTTCACCCTTTCATACAATCTCAAACAAAATACACACCATTTTCATACATAGCAATATCTCATCTTCAGACAACTATGGCCTCCAACAAATCATTCATCACAGTTTTTGTTCTTGCTCTGACCTTCTCAGGCATGATGAGCATGAGCCTAGCAGCTCGCCATCTTATGCAGGCAAGTGCACCAAATTTGCCCGGCATTCCCTCTTTGCCTAAACCAACATTGCCACCTATGCCTTCAATTCCAGCCCTTCCTCAGGGTAATGTTCCTCCACTGCCCACTATCCCATCTCTCCCTACCACTTTGCCTCCACTTCCTACCAACATCCCAACAATTCCAACAATCAATGTTCCTCCATTTCCCACATTCACAATTCCAACTACTATGCCCTCCATCCCATTCTTCTCCCCACCACCTTCCACCTCCACCCCTTAAACTACCTTTCATTTCTTCATCCTGAGCAAGCTACCATCTCAGTCTGATTCCTACCAGTGCCAAGTTGCATGCTTGCCATAGATATTGCCTGATTCCTTTTGTGTGAGAGCCTTCTGTGGTGTTTTCCTTCTACTTTTGTCGTATGGTGTGAAATACTGTATTTCTTTTCAGTTTATGTGTGTTATCGCTATTGTTTCTACTTTTTCTTGTATTATAGATTACAGATTGCGAATGATTACAGCTATACAAATTATAATGTCTCGTTCTTTAATTTAAACTCTTCCATCATCCTAATTAGATGTCTAACTAACTACATTTACATTGTTACAAGTATTTCACTTGGGCCCTTGGGTTTCGTTCTCCATGTTTTTTGTTTCTGTAGTTTGTTTTGGTCTAAGAGAATAGAGAAGAAAGGAAGAAAAACATCACATTAATTTAGTTGATGGAGAAAGGTAAAAACACAAATAATACACGGATATAGTCCTATTATTAAGTATAATGAAGGAGATGAAATATAAAGTAACATATCAAGATGTAATTCATACAATTCATGAGATATAAAATATAATCACTGTTCTCTTCTTTAAATTCTTCTAATATTGAAGAAAAGACAAAAATAGGAAATAAATATCTATCGTTTTCTTCTCCTAATATTCAAACTTTCAAACTATCCCTCCACTCCCACCACGGAAACAATATAGCTAAATGAAAGATAGAACACCAATAAAAATGCACGAGGTACATCTACAAGGAAGAACCCGAAATGTTTTTCATTAATATGGTAGAAGCAAAATCGTACAGGTAAATCTATCTGCATTTCATCCAACCCGAAATTTAAAAACCTGAACTAAAGAAATCACCCCAATTCTCTGAAAAAATGCAGAGGCTTAAGCTATTGACTTACAATTAGTAGATACGAAAATTCACATCTCCACCACGGAAGCAAACATACTATAAACCTATGTTCTGGAAAGCCTTCTGCATCCTCTGAACTACATTGAGTTTAAAGATGTTTCTGCAAAGTTACATTCAACTTCTTGAAAACTGAAGTCAGACTATAAGCTATGCATGTTGAACAATTTGTACATTCTATCCAATGTAGAACCTTTTACTACTACTTGCTCTCTAACAATAAGTCTCTCCCCACCCCACAAACAAGTCAGACATTCACAAACAATCCTTGGAAATATCATCTCCATACCAATTTAACCCCAATAAATTTTGTGGCATCAACATTGCCCAACATGGGGAGTTCCCCTGTTCGCGTGATTTATCCTTGATTCCCCCTAATAGCTAACTGGCCAGAGTATAGGTTGCCATTCATTCCCACAGTTCCACCCTTCTCCACCAGTTCCTCCCACAATTACTAATCCTTGTCTAGGTAGTTCCATTATCAAATTGCTACAATATATACATACTGCACAGGAGATACAAATACCGTAATTAATGTTGCTTATGTGCAATTCTGCAGTAAAACAAAGGTTCACACCACAGCACTAGCTTTCAATTCCCATCATGTTTAGTTACTTAGTTTGTTTTGCTCTGATTTATTTTTCCCTACAATTTTGGTGTAAAAGGGAACTAATGAATAAGGGTCAATCAACAATTCACATTCTCAATTAGTTAATTCAAACAATTCCGCGCGCATTGTACCATTAAGCATCCATAGCTAATCTAGATATACAAAAACATGGTTACCATTCGATTCCAAAGTATTTAAGATTCAGCCGGTATAATAAGCCTCAATCAAATTCTAGTTTCATAAAAAAGTCATACATAGAACCCTTCGATCAGCAAAACTGAATACATATCAGAGATAAAATTTGAAGTATATATCTTAGCTGGCTTCATATTTGGGGTCTGCTGTGACAAAGTGATAAGCTATAACCAAAGCAAAAATCAAGATGCCGAGAAAATTGGCAATGACTCCCAAGGCTTCATCATCAATCATATCTCTTACGTTCTAGATCTGGACATGACAAAGAATAAAATCAAATCAAATAACTAAGAAACACACTCGTTGCTTCACAGTAATCAACGTAAAGGAATTGAATTCTCCGTCATATTATTCTGCGAACACAGCAAATAGAGAAATTAAAGTAATTAAATAAATAAGAAATCGACCTTGAGAGTTGTTGAATGAAATTGTTTGATGGATCGCGATATGGTGAGGAACACGCACTGCCCCCGACTCTTTAAGAAGCAAGGGTGTGTGCGTTGACCTAGACTTTTTGGATACATTCTAAACGCCGTCGTTTATTTCAAGGATTTAAAATTAAAAATACAGTGTGGCTGCTGGGATTCGAGCCCAGGTCTCCACGGCCACAACGTGGAATTCTTACCACTAAACTACAGCCACTTCTTTATGAAGCTAGAGTGTTTGTCTTGATCCACTTTCTACACATTCTAATGTGTGTAGTTTACTTCAACGAGTTAATGCATAAAATAAAAAAATACAGTGTGGCTGCTGGGATTCGAGCCCAGGTCTCCACGGCCACAACGTGGAATTCTCACCACTAAACTACAGCCACTTCATGAAATAAGCGGTGATCCATTTTTAAAATGTTTAAATCTAGTAATTGGATTCCAAATAAAGGAAAGATAATATGTTGACACAGTTATTCGAAATTTTAAATATAAATCTATAACTATATAGAAGATTCTCTTTTTTTTCTCACATTTCATAATTCTAACTTTATTCCTTATGATGTATTTATTTGTTAAATTCTTAAAAATTATTGGTTATTTTTACAAGTTTCTATAAAACTATTTACTATCTCCTTCTTCTTTTTTTCTCCTATTCATCTAACAATTATTTTTTCATATTTTGTCCATACATTTCAATTTATTTTTGATAAATATAATTTTATTTTTGTTTATTAACTTAATAACATTACAATATCATCCATTACTAATATAATATCATGCATATTAAAAAAATACATACACAGACGCAATATCGCGCCTATGTTTATGCTAGTATAAATAACCACGATACTTATTCCCCGCATGTATTATTTATTGATAAGATTTGCGGCGGATATTTAATATTGGAAGTATAGAGTATTTTAATATATATTTATAAACAGGTTAGGTGAGGGTATTATACTATCCGTATTCATGGATATTTTGTAAAAAAATTAAAACTAAAATTTATATTATATTATATTTAATTTAATTTAATTAAAATTAAAATTAATTTATATTTTATTATGTTAAATTTAATTAAAATGAAAATTTGATTTATATTTATTTTAATTTATATCATATTGTATAATTTTATTTAAAAAAATTATAATATATATATATATTAAATATTTGTGAGTATATAAGTATCAACGGATTCTCACGAAATTTAAAAACTCTACGAGTATTTTTTAAACGAGTACATGACAGATAAATGGGTAGGTAACAAGTGAATTTTTGTTTTTAGGTCGGATAGTGGATATATACTATTCGTGTTTGACCCGACTCGTTGTCACCCCTATATATAAAGGTGTTTCAAAATATTTTGTAGTCCTTAAAATTTAACATGATTATTAAAAAGTTTATTAATAAGAACAAAATTAATCAATTTTATGTTAGACTATGAAAGTTATATTCATGCTTATGTATAATGTAGTACATTATAGAAATTTATAGACATTGAAAAATATACATAAATAGCAATTAAAAGTTAAAGTTATTTTCATTTCTCAATCATTCAATGTGTATTATAACCTTAAGTTCACAGACGAATTTGATGTTAAATATGATTTTAGTTCCTAAACTAATCTAACATTTGAATTTGTATCTGTCTTAGACTTTGTTATATTTTGATTTCAAACTTATAAAAATTGAATGAATATAGTCTTCTTAACTGCATTAAATCGGATATGTCAAAGCATTTTAGGATGACATTTGAGTTAGGATTATGATACTTTGACAAACTTCTTTTTTTACAAAGTTTACTCTTCAACACGCATCAAATCTTTTTCATCTCATTCTTAGTCATATGAAACCTTTTTCTTCATCCATTGAGGTGGTACCATGTGTGCATTATGAACAAAATTTTGTTAAAAAATAATTTTTCGCCAAAAATTTTCCATTAATAAAATTAAATAGATTACTTTTTTTAACCAAAATAAAGTAACAAAGTAGTACTCTTTTTTTTTTAACCTAAATAGATAGTTTGTCACAGTTTATTAAGAAAAACTTTATCAGAGTATTATTTTCCATTGGGTTAAATATGTTTTTGTCCCTCAAGTTTAAGTAAATTTTAGAATTAGTTTCTTTTTGAAACTTTATACCAATTTAATCATTCATATTTAAAAATGCGTGAATTTAGTCATTCTTATCAAATTTTGTTAAGTTTATTTGATATTTTAAACGCATTTTATGATAATATTTGAGTTAACATTAAAGCGAAAATGTGTCAAACGATATAAACAATTCAAATACTATCATGAAATGCGTTTGAATCGTTAGATAAACTTAACAAAATTTGGTTAAAAGGACTAAATTCACGTATTTTTAAAAATAAATGACTAAATTGGTCAAAAGTTTCGAAAAGAGACTCATTCCAAATTTCATTTAAACTTGAGGGACCAAAAACATATTTAACCTTTTTCCGTTTGTCAACTATTGAAGTGTTCCTTCTTCCGAAAACATTGGGAGTTTTTCAATTGTTATTACACCTAGAGAAACTTCAAGAAACCTATAGATTGATGCATGACATTACACCACTTGGAGAAACTTAAGAAACGAAGTAAAGAAAAAAAAAAGAAAGGAAGGATCTCTTCTATATAACTCTAGAAATCACTCACTTCATTCAATATGAAAAAAATGTTTACAAGAGAATGAAGGGCTTTTAAATAGCCTTCGTGCGTTGACTTTCCTAAAGACTTCGGCTAAAAATATAAAACATGCGAGGTAGGAAATTAATTAAAAATATATCCATAGCTTAAAGTGGTTGGTACTGTTCTCTGTGTCTGAGTCGCATCTTCTATGCTCACTTTCTCACTTGTCACGTCTTCACTTCTCCTTGCAACACCTTGCTCTCTTAGCTGAGTTTCATATTGTGCTTCCATCACCATCCATGGCCTTCATTCACTTCGTAATGCTCCAATAATGCATACCCATAACTTATTCGATTTAACAGACTCAAATCACAATCGTTACTTGCACCTATTTTACTCATAGAAAACAAAAGTAAATTTCTAAGTTCTAAAATTTACAATCAAAATTTACAACCAACACTAATCTCAGTAGAAGCTTCAATGTTGGATATTAATTCATTGAATTAGTCCCACCATTGGTGCACTGCAACTCCTGCATCCCTTAGCCTCCCATACAAAGTGAGACACTCCCAATACGCTCTTCCATTCATGGTCTTCTCCGAGTGCCACCACTCGTTCTTACACTCCAGGAACAGTTCATCCACCAAACCCACTGCTCTCTTCTTCACCATCATCTCCTCAACAACCTCTGCTTCTGCCTTCATCACCACATAATCTTCCTCCCTCACATTCTTACATAACCAACCAGAAACATCACAATGCTTTTCCGGCGCCGCCACCAGGCTGTGAGTCTCAAACTTTTTATTCTTCGTCGGGTAGTTTCTGTTGAACCATTCCATCACTCTCTCGTTCTCCTCAGCCAACCCTGCACTGATGAACACTCTCCGGTTGTACCCTTCAAGAGAATCACCCACCACGTCAGGTAGATACTTTATACTACTCGAGTAATTTCTCGACTTAACCCAAGCCTTTCCCGGAGGCTCCAAATGAACATCTTCAAGACCCTCCAGCGCCTTTCTCTCCTTCGCCAACTGCTTCTTCTTGGTGGAAGCATCAGAATCTTCCATCCTCTTGGCTGGCCCAGTTTTCTTCAACCCGACAATAAGAAACCCGTATCGCATCATGTGAACAACTCTGTAATTAGCTTTTTCTCTGAAAGCATAATCTGACGGTTTAGGCCCCAGAGGAAATGCCAAAATGCCGTTGATTTTCAGAATGCGGTCAATAAAGTCCACATCGATGGAGCCATTCGTTAATACAAAATGGTAAGACTCGTCCACGAACAACTTCTTGCTCTCCGAATCAGAGTCCATGAGAACGTGCATCTCATTGTCAAAGCCATTCGGAACGGGAGAGTTCACAAGGAGTGTCTTGTCGTTATCTTTGAGGAGACCCTCGTCGGCGAAATTGTCAAGAATAAAATCCAGTTGTTCCACATTCAGAGAGCCATGTGCAGCGTTGGGTGAGGAAGATAAACCTATGAGAGCTTTTAGCAGGAAAGGCAAGGAGGCAAGGACCAAGATCAAGAACAAGGAGCGCGACAAAATGCGCAAAACGAGCGCATTGGGAGTCCTATTAACGACGAAAGTATTGATTTTTCCATCGTGCAAATGGTTCTTCACGGTGGTCCCCACGGCGGTTTCCATCCGAGCAAAACGAGATTTTGTTTAAGAAGCAGTAATCGAGATCGAGAGCGGTTGGATAGAGGACGCAAAGAGGAGAGAGATACCAACAAAGGAAATAAACTAGTAAGGAGATAAACTCAGAGACAGAGAAACCTGGAAGCGTTGGTTTTCACCCTTGAGACCGACAAGATTACTTTGTATTCTGCACATCAAGATTCAGCTGCCTCATCCTCTCAACCTCCAAAGTAAAGGTTTTGGTAACCCAGATCGGTGGCCTTCACTTTCGATCACCCAGTTGAATTAATCTGAGAACGAAGAGTGCCACCCGAACCAGGAAGAGGAGACGACGAGACAGTGACAAGATGAGGAAAATCAAGAATTTGTGACTGAGAATGAAACGCTGACAAGAAAGGGGAAGAGAGCTTCAACTTTATACAGAGAGACAGGAGAGCGTTTGTGAGGAGGCATTTTCGCTAAATACTATGTTTAGTGTCAAACCTCCACCACCATCAATCTCCTTTGCTTGGGGTTAAATTTAGGATTTTTATTTTCTTGGAACAAGGTTGTTATTGTTTTGCCATGTAATGTAAGATCAATATCTGCAAGTTGGGTGAAACTGAGCTAGATTGAGGAAGACAAGGTTGGCCTCTGAAACCATGTCACAGGTCTGTGGCGAAGCTTCACTGTTGTGTCGTTGTAAGGGTGTGTAATTCAATTTGACATGAGACGTGGGGTTAGGAAGATTATTAAAGTTAATTTCAATTTTATTTTTTCTGATTAAATGTGTTTTATAAAGATAGGTTTTTGGATAATATAATGAAATATGTTTTTAACCGCCACTTTAATTCTTGTAAACATGGAGACAAATACTTTTGGATGTACTATGATAATATGGATTAAAAATATTTTATTATATTCTTTTAACGAATCAAATACCTATGAAATTTAGAAATTTGATTTAGTTTTAGTGTTTTTGTATTTATAATAATATATAGTGAAATATTTTTTGTTGTGTATGTTTTTATTCAAACATTTAGTAAAATTTTCAAAATGCATAATTAGTTGCAACATAATTGTTGATTCTCTTTGAAACAGTTTCGCCTTTTTTTTATTTTTCATAAATATCTAACGTATAGAATTTATTTAGTAAGAAAAAAGATCAGTTACTGATTTATTTGTATCGTTTATGACCTAGTTCAGTCATTTGGTAAGTATTTTTTAAAGCAGTTTACCTTAAGAAAATTTTAGTGATAATAAGTTATAAAAAATTTTAACTAGCTAGTAACTTTGTAATTTTTTTTATTACTATCCCTTATATTTTAGTATATTTATTTATTATATTTAATTTTGTTTTATTTATTATTATATATTATATTATATGAGATGTGGTTGTCTTATAATTTAAATCAATGTTAGTATAAAAGGAATCATGACTCCATTTTAGAGTAATTTAAATAAATATTAGTTATTATAAAAATAATGTAATTAAAAAAGTATGAAATATATGCTAAAACTGAGATGGTTGTATATTGTTATAACTAAAAAATAAATATCAAAGTAGAGATCTCTGGAAGGAGGGAGTATAAAAGAAGAGCACGGAAGAGTAGGCATAACAGAGGAGTGAAGAGAAGAAGAAGAAGAAGAAGAAACAGAGAATAGAAGAGGAATCAGAGAAGAAAATGGGAGTGGAGAAGCAATTGTTGAGGGCTGGCACCGGTCCCAAGCCACTTCCTGGTCAAAACGTCACCGTTCACTGCACTGGTTTCGGTTCGTTATTCTCTCTCCCCCTTTCCCTTTCTAAACCCTAAATCTCTCTCTCACTTTTCCCAGCGGTGTTAGATCTCATCCTTCTTTGATGCACTTACCTTTGCGATTCTGTGCGCAGGGAAGAACGGCGATCTTACTCAGAAATTTTGGAGGTTACCTGATTACCATTTAATTTCCGTCTTCCTTTCTTTTCAATATACTCATTCATCACTCCTTTTTTTTTTCTTGCAGCACAAAGGATCCTGGCCAAACCCCTTTCTCCTTCAAAATCGGCCAAGGCTCTGTCATCAAAGGTATACCATTTTCACTTACTTCCTATTCATTATTTCTATAATACTTTCTATTTTGTTTTCTAATGTAAATTCATCGTAATATTTTTTTTTTCAACGATCTGTGTCTGTAGGATGGGATGAAGGTGTGATTGGCATGCAAATTGGTGAAGTTGCTCGTCTCCGGGTAATGCTAGCAACTCCTTTCTCTTACATGTTCCCACTTGAAAAATCTCACAGCTTCTTGAATCTTTTGCGTGGCTCGCATTCTCAATTCTTGGAATATCCTTCATCTTTGTTTTCTCCTCTACATATATATGCTGCATTACTCAGTTTATTTTTCTGATATTACATCCAAATGAGTGTTGTTGGTGTCAATACAATTAGCTGTATCTTACCATTTGTTGGTGCTGAATCCATAGTACTTTTATTAATTCCTTGATGTTTGTTTGTTGCCTCTTTCGGGGGTGGAAGGTTATTTAATTTTATAGACCTGTTGTTCACATTGTTGATGATCTTGCAGTGCACTCCTGATTATGCTTATGGTGCCGGTGGCTTTCCTGCTTGGGGAATACAGCCCAACTCTGTTCTGGAGTTTGAAATTGAAGTCCTAAGTGCGAATTGAAAACCTTTTTAGTTTGTCTGTCTCCGCGCAAAGAATAAGATCATCTATTTTCATGGACATGTGTAATGGTATCCCAATGCAATGAGTGATATTTACAGTGACTGAGTTGTTTAATCGAAATGCTAAATTAGTTCTTGAACGATCTCAAACTCTCTTAACATTATATTTCGTACCCTTTACTTTCTTTTTTCATTTCTTGGGCAAATTAATATTATCTGGTAACGGCATCACCTTATTTTCTGCTTCCATGCGAAAGGCTGTAGATTTCTTTTCGTATCGTATAGAATCTAGTCTTTGACCATTTGACCGTTCTTCCCTAATCTATTGTGACCACTGCACTTGTAGATTGATAGCAGGCTTTGCTATTGTTAATAGTAATAATAGGGATATAGTTATCAAGATTTGCTTTTGTTGGTAAAGCTGTTGCTACAAGCCTAGATTTATGGTAGTTGCATGGGAATAGCACTATTTACAGCCATCCTTGGATGTGGAATGTGTTGCTTTCTCATGAGCATATTTAGGTGCCGCTTAAACCCCGATGCAGCCTCAGCCCCGGGTCTTTTTTCTTCTTCAGAGTTTGCATCTTTTACTTGAGTTATTTCCCTCTTCTGCTTCAATTTCTTAGCTTGACCCAGTTGATAGAGCAACTTGGAATTATGAGAATAATTATTCTTATTAATGAAGAGAAGTGAAGGATGTTAAGAAATTATGATAATGCTACTTCACCCTTGAATTGTGGACTATCAGCTCTAAACACTAAACTCGGTTAACCCTAAGCTAATACTTTTACATCTAGTTTTAAAAAGCAACTGTTTCATGTAATGCCCTTAAATTGGCCGTAATCAAGGTAACAATAATTCTAAGAGGTACTGCCCAGCGCAAGAATTTTTTTTAATTAGTGATATCCAAGGGTTTACTATTACGCCTTTTAAAAAAAAATCTGAAAAATTATCCTCCCAAAACGTTGTGTATCTCATATATAACTTAACGGAAATGTAGAGCTGTCAAAACGGGTCATCCAATCTAACCCGGCTCGACCCGTGACGGGTTGGGCACTTAATGGGTCAATTCAACCCGACTCACTTATTAGTGAGTCAACAAAATTAGAACTTAACCCGACCCACCACATGTTGGCGGATTAAACGGGTTGAGTCACTGGTTTACTTAAAAAAACACACAATTTTGGGCACTTAGTGGGTCAATCCAACCCGACTCACTTATTAGTGAACCAACAAAATTAGAACCCAACCCGACTCACCACAAGTTGGCAGATTAACCGGGTTGGCCGTTTACTTAAAAAAAACACACAATTTTTTTCTTTAATCTCAAGAAAACTAAATTATAATTTTGATTAAAATCTAAATAAACTTCAATACAATCCAAATACAAACCAAAATCACAAAAATATAAATTACCATATAACATCAAATCATTATTATCACTTATCAAACTATAGTATTAGAATCTTGAATGAATAAATCCACAACATTTTCATCTCTTGAAACATCTTTTTTTATTCCCATCTACAATATATATATATATATATATAATATAATATAAAATAATATATACACATATAATATATATATATATATATATTATATATATATATATATATATATATATATATTATAATATATATATATATATATATATATATATATATAATATATATATATATATATAATATACATATATAATATATAATAATTTAATATTTAAAATTTATTGGTGGATTGGTAAGTCAATCCGGCTTATCACGGATTCAACCGAATGAGCCGGGTTCTTAGTGGGTTGGGTTCATATTTAACCCGTATTGAAATTTGTATTTTTTTTTTTAACCCAACCTGATCCAAACTCATGATGAGTCGGGTTGGCTCGCGGGTTATAACCCATTTTGACGGCTCTACGGAAATGTATTTTCTTTTATACATTACAAAAGCTACTTATTATATTATTAATTTCACAATAAATAAATTCTGTGAAAGATATTTTGTATAAAAACTGTGGGCAGCATGAAAGAATGAAAAAAGAGTGGTGTAAATAGCAATGGCCTAAGTGGAAATAGAAGCAAATGGCATTGCTTATTGAATAGGGTAGCTTCTTACTTAGGGAGTTTTTCCCCCTTGAAAAATGTTTTTGTGCTTTTAGAAGTATATATAGACTAAAGAAGTATCTCTTGTGGTACAATTGTGCACCAATACCTTATGTGGTGTTGGGTAAAGTCCTCAAAGTGGTGACTTCAATATTGAAAACTTGACATTATATATTATGCAAATCGTCATTTCTAGTTTAGATATTAAGTTTTCAGCAAATTTTAGAAAAAAAATGTTTGCCTGGTTTATACGAAGAAATGAGTTATTTTTAGTTTTGGTATTATGGATCAAACTATTACCGATATAACATTCAAATGTGGAAAAAAAAAAATCAAATTGTCAACGCTGCATTCCCATCACAAGACCTTCTAAATTTTCACGGTGAAAGGATGCAAGATCTCTTTCAATGCAGTGATGATTAAACCATGATGAAGGTTTTCAAAGAGAATAATTCTACATTGCAAATCATTCCAATATTCCAATACTGCTAAAGTTGGTTTCAAGCAGAGGAATTCAGAACAAAGATCTCATGACAGTATTCTGATTAATAATTTGCCATTTTGCTCAGAAAAACAAAAAAAAAGTATTTAGTAGGACAACTACTATCAGTGTTTCTGATAAAGCCATCTGAAATATCATTTGAAGTGGAAAGAAAGTGTTGCGGAGCCTAAAGGTATGAATTTTTTTTTCCCTTTCTCTTTTAAAAGGGATAAAATCAGAAATCAATCAATTCATGTATGTGTTATTCAATGAAAAAGGTGAAAGGAATCCCTGAATTGTAGCATCCAGTCTCTGAAATCCAACCGCACTTTGGTGTAGCTGTAACCCAAAGGAAGGACCTCATTATAGATTTTGGTATTTGGTGCTTGTGCCCTCTCCTCCAAGCAAAATGGTATTATTTCTTTTATGTTCTTTCACACATTTTTTTTTCCCATTAGATTAATCGTATTCATAATGCCATGATTATGTTGACTTGATAAATCTTCATACCCAATAAGATTAAACAGCTTCTTATTATATGGATCTGTGAGCACAATGTATGAATTGAAAGTGTCTGAGGAATTCACCCCAGCACCCTACAGATAACTTACAATATATGCATGAATTATTACATGGTATAATGGTATTGCCCTTTTATAAATTTGGAGTCTTTTGTTGTGTTTGTTTTGGCTTTTTCATGAAATGCACGGGTGTAGTATGTTGGATTGGATGATTGTGGTTGGTGGGCTGAAAATGGGAGCTGCACTTGATGAACATGATCTACTATTTGCATAATAATTCTCTTATTTTTATGGTCGTGCTTTGTTGCATCATTGGTTCCATGTACCTCGTGCCAGTGTGGTGACTTTGGTGGGGGCGATTGGGCCCTGGAGTTTGGTTTCGTTTCAATGACTAGCTAACAACAAATTACGAAGTTAATGAGTGTATTAGATTATTCATGAGTGAATGGCACATGTTTGTGTCTTTGCTCCACTGAACTCTGGCTTTTGTTTGGGCAATGTTATTGTCATCATAATTGTTTTAATTATAACCATTCAACCCTATGCCAATGCTTTTGCTTTGATAATCGACAGATAATTAATTAGGGACATCTTCATCAATTCATTTCTTAAGCAACTTTCACATTTTGCTTCATACATTGGGAAGCAATGAATAAATCAGGACTGTTGTGGAAGTTATATGTCACCAAAAGAAAATCATGGCTAAATCTTCAATCATTACATAACAACTAGTAAGATCGTGTAATTTTGCAATTTCACTTGTTTCGGAAGGATAATTTAAAGGTTAAAATACTCCCTTTATCCATGTTTTTGTTGAAAAATCTCAAATAGGTCCTAAGATTTTTTTTAGTCTCAATTAAGTCCATATTTTTGAAAATGTGTAACAATTAGGCCCATTCTATTAGTATGGTGTTAACGGTATTAAGGATATGCCATGTGTCAGCTTCTCATTTTTTTGAATTTTTTAATTTTTTTAATTTTTTTTTAATTTTTTTAATTTTTTTTTGAAAATTATTCATGCCACATGTCACATCAATATTGTGCCACGTGTCAAGTCATTTTTTTGAATCTCAATTTGGTCTATATATTTGTTATTTTAATTATATTTCAGTCCATTTTTTTTAATTTTCAATTTTATCCTTTCCCAATTGAGATCAAATTTAACTTTTATATAAATTTTATAATGATATTTTTATTAAACATTTTAATAATATTAAGTTTATTTTATATTTTGTTTTAAAATTTTAAAATATTTATTTTAACTTGTTACAAAAATTTTTTAAATAATTTATGTACAAATGTTAGAGTTGGTTTAAAATTAACAATTTTATAAATTTAAATATAAAATTTTAAAACAATTTTGTAAAAAGTTAAAATAAATATATTTAAAAAAATTTCAAAAAATGGACTGAAATGTTATAAAAATAACAAATATATCGACTAAATTGATTCAGACAATGATTTGACATGTGTCACCTTACTGACTTGACACGTGGCACAATATTGATGTGACACGTGACATGAATAATTTTCAAAAAAAATAAAAAAATTTAAAAATATGAACTTAATTGAGACTAAAAAAAATCTTAGGACCTATTTGAGATTTTTCAACAAAAACATAAATCAAGGGAGTATTTTAACCTAATTTAAACAACGGTTTAAAAAGTAAAATATATTTCTGATAACATTAGTATCATTTTAATATACTTAGATTATTAACATTAATTATTTCAATAGCATTAAAAACATTAGAATCTTGATTAAAAAGATTATTCAATAAACACAATTTGATCATCGGTGGAGCATTTTAAATTTATTTTTCTTAAGTCAATTAAAAAAAATACATAAATTAATAAAATTTATCGTTGTCTTAAGAAAGACACTTCTTTAATATATTTTTTTTCAGAACAAGAGATTAGTGAATTTCTAACTTGATTGCTAAGAACCTACCGTAAAAGATGAAGAACTCCCCCAGGTTAAGATTTCACAAAAATTTAATGTTTGAACTTACAATACCGTATGTACAAGAAAGATGAAGTTATTCAAAAAAAAAATAGTTGGGGTCAAAAAAAATAAAAATAATGCATAAATATTTTTATAATATTATAGGAAATAATGGTTAAAAATCTGGGTTTTAAATCATCAGAAGAGACTTCTCTATTACTTAAAGTACAAAATAAAATAAAATTTAACAACTAAAAATGCCGATAAAAAAATATAAACTAAAATTTATATATTTAACCAATTTTTTTTGTTAGAAGTGGGTTTAAAGTCTACCTCAATTCCCACAAAATCAATCCCTCACTGTTTTTTTTTAACAATAACTTTGATACTATGTTTTTTAAGTGAGTTTAAAGTCTAACTCAACACCACAAAATCGATTTTTAAGGTAAAATTTACATCTCACTTATATATTATGAAATTGTGTTATTTCTAGTAGACGTAGGACTCAAATTTTTTTTACTCGAAGTAAATGATAAATACACTTTCAAATAATTAAATATCAATCAAAAGAATTGTTTAAAGGTAAAACAGAAAGAAAAAAATAATTTTGAAGGAAAAAAAAAATCATTATTTTACCTAACAAAATAGCATAGGTGGAGAAAAGGTGAAAAAGAAAAAAAAAAAGGAAAAAAAAGGAAGGGCAAAAGTGGGATTTGATTGTGTATATAGTGGGGGGCATGCACACCACTGCCCAACCTCCCTCCACTGCTTCTTTCCCACATTTTCTTGAAACCGTTCACTGTCTTTGCCTTTCTTTCTCTCAGCCAATCCCTCCGACTGTAAGTCTTTCCAAATCTGAGTAACCTTTTACTCGTTTCTCATTTTTCTTATCTGTCCTTTGGTTTGTTATTGGGTAACACAAAATCATGTTAAAGGTGAAGGCTTTGAATCAATTGGGGTTAACATCTCCGATATAGATAAATTCAGAATATTTTTTTTTCTTTTAATTGCAATTATCTTGGCTAAATTAACAACCTTTTTTGGTTGCTGACAAATTTCACGATCACAGAGTTGTTCAATTTTTACTTTTTATTTCTTGTGGTTGAGTAGAAACAACTACAATTTTCAAGGAATTAAAAAAAAGTAATTGGGTAATTACCCTACTGGGTCACGTGGCCTTCATGGCCTTCTTCCTTAGCTGCCAACAAGTTAACATCATGATGATTACTTTCTCTGTAATCTTATTATGTTCCTTGTTTAGCCAGATTAGTCTCTCCTCCAATTGGATAGAAAATTAAGAGAAGTCCACAGTTTCATGTTTTTGAAGAAATGAATAAATGAGTTGTTTTCAAGAATTAGTTTTCCGCTGTTACTGGTTATTGATGTTTTCTCATTTATAATAAAATAAGACACTCTGCTTTGGTTTTTATAATTTAACACTTTGTTGTTGTTTTCCTGCTGTTACTGTGTTTGCTAGCATCAAATTTGTTTTAATCTTGTTTCAGAGTAATTGGTGCTGAGGGCATAACATCTTGCTGAAGCTCTAAGCGATTGTGAAATCTTAAGTCACACAGGAAGAAATCATCATGCGGTGGTTGGGTCTTATGGTTTATGTATATCGTCAAGTTGTACGCTTGAACTTATATTGTAAAGTTATTCTATAGGTTCCCAGTCCCGTCAATCCTTTTACTTTGTTACTTTTAGAGTTTGGTTCCTTATTCTTAACTACTGTCATGGAAGACAACCACTGTTTGTTAACTTCTTCAGATAAGTATAGAATTGGCTGAAAGATTGGGAGGGAAGATAGAGCCTGGTATTTGTGCCTTCAGTATTGTTGTATTTCTGTGGTTCTAGCTGATTTTGATCTATAATTAGCTTGGTTCCTTCATTATCACATTCCATTGGGACCTTTTCTTGGGTGTGCATTACATTCTAGTGTGGTAGGATCCAAAAGAAGTTATGGTGTGCCAAGCAGCGAGCCAAACAAGATTTCGGGCTTTGAAACATGAGAATGGCATTGAAGGTGAACCGACGATTATTGTTAGAGTGATAGCATGCTTTCAACCTTTGCACGATTGTCAGGTTAGTAACCTATTGCTGATTCTTAGTGTTTTGCAATTGCATTTCTTTCCTAATACTGTAGACATGATTTTGAAACCAGCTGTTTGAAGAAAGTTTTCATTATGCCCCGTTTCTGCATATAGAACATTTACGATCAATGATCACTAGATCTATGGTATCAGCTATTGTACAATTTTATGAGTGATATCTTCTAATTCTTTGCAGGCTGAGTATTTCCGTCATCTGCTTAAGCCTGTCACGTAGATTGCTTTGCATTTATTTCTCTTTAAGCTGGAATTTGTAGTTTTCTGTTTCTGTCATTTGTTCTTAAGAGAGGCTGCAAGTCATTGAAAATCCCATATCAAGACGCCATAACATCTACTGGTATGTATTTTCAAATGCTCTTTTCATCTTCACGTCTGAAAGGTTCAAGTGTTTCATCATCAGCACTGATCGGTCTGTTCTATTGTTCTTTAGGTCATATTTTTCATTAGATGGTTAAGGCTCATAGGTCTTGGCCTTACCCACAGCACGTGGCTTGGCCATCACCTTACTTTAATAGCCCCTGCACCTCAGCAGAGCCCAGTTCGCTTGTTCGTTCAACATACATGAACTCTAGCACTTGCATCTTTCCCGGGTTCACAACTCCTGCTACCCCAGATTTGAAGAGTGAGCAGACCAATGAAGTGCAAGGATTCCTTCAGCATCCCAGTTTCAAACCATGTTTGAACGCAACACGTACTGGAGAGGCTATGCAAAATGCATCTTTGCAGAAGAAGTTGCTTATGTTTGACCACTCTGGTAGTAAGACAAGGCTGCTTTATAGTCCTGTCTTCCCTTTTGTCCAGAGTCCAATTGTTACCGCTACCCAATTTACTCAAATTTATGATGTAAACGAAGAAGCACGGGCAACTAATATAGGTCTAAAGCATTGGCCCGTGTACACTTCACCAGAAGAGACTCGAAAGGATCGTATAGATAATGAAGAAAGTGAAATGCATGAAGACACAGAAGAAATCAATGCATTGCTTTATTCTGATGATTCTTATGATGATGATGATGATGATGATGGTGATGATGATGAGGTAACTAGTACAGGTCATTCTCCATTGGTTACTGAAAAAACATGTGTGACTCAAGAACAGTTTGTGGATATGAAGGAGGAAGTTGCTAGTACTGATTGGCCAAACAAAAGGCAGAAGTTAATTGATGGTGGATTCAATAGATTGCCACCACTTGTGGAGAGTGCTAGTTCCGAAAGGCTAGATAAAATGTGCGAGTATGCCAGTGATGTTGAATCAAGCTATTCTAGTAGTAGTGGGGTGTATTCTACAAGGCAAACTAAAGATAAATCAACAGCTGATGATATTCAATTGAAAAAGGATAAAATCCGTAAATTGTTGAGAGTTCTTGAGAACTTCATTCCAGGAGCAAAAGGAAAGCATCCCCTATTAGTCATCGATGGTACCATTGAGTACTTGGAATCTCTGATGTCCCAAACTGGTACACTGAAATATCACTAAGTGCCCATTGTGGTGGTTACAAAATGGTTGAAGGGCACATTGATGGTGAAAAAAGTTGTGTTGAATCATTAGATTTGTTGCACTATAAGTTTGAACTTATCATCCTTGCATCTTTGGTCTTCTTCCTCGAAGTGTATTTATATTTTACCACTGAAATATGGGGTTTAGGAGATTTAAATTTGATGAGGATTGAAGATATTTTATCTTTTAGCTTTTGAAGGATTAAAGGTCACACAGAGATTGAAAGGATGGGTGATGGTAGTGGATGGCTGTGCTGTAAATGAGGACACTTTTTTCTCCCGGAGTGTTGAATTCTCTTGTTGATTGAATGCATGCGCGTTAGGTAACTGGGGTCCCACTTTCCACCCTCCCTTTAATTCCTGATTTTATGCTCTGTCCTCTCTTCCAACCTTGGCTTGTACACATATCATGCTAGCGTAGACTATAAAGTACCAAGAAAGTTCCATGTTGGGGCGTGCTTGAATGAGGAGCGTGGCGTTTCATCATCACTTGTTGGGACCCTTTGTTGGATTCACACAACAACACGTTGTGGTAAAGGTTTCTTTGTTTTACGTGTTGAGGGTGGAATCATATCATAGGTGATTCTATTTTCTACGTTGTAATTGAGAGGTGGGTTGAGTATTCTAGATTTCTTTTTCATGATGTTACTATGTATGTATCTGTCGGTTGTGTGATTGTATGAATAATTGGAGTGTCAATGTTTGTATTCCGGTTTCATGTTTTCTATCTTCATTGTCATTGTCTTATCTGTTCAATACTTAAATACCACCAATCCATCATCCATAACTTCTTCCATTTCAGTAGATTTTGCATTAAAGTAAGCCAGAAAACGTGCAATAAGAAATACTAAAAAAATGATAACCCTATCTTTTCACCTGTGAGGAAAGACTGGAAATTTCTCACACCTGATGAGATGGGTCCCCACCAGTTTGGTAAAAGCTTTATGCAACCAATATTCTTCTGTCAAAATAATGCAAACAAAAGTTGAATTTAACTTTAGAATAGTGTCTGTCTGCGTTGTGCGAGTGCGACACTTGTAGCTTACATGATAATTTTTTTAATATTTAATCTAATCATAATTTGGATTTGTTTTGTATTAGTTAATCTAAGGATCTGTGTGGGAATTAAATTTTAATTAATTATTTTGTTTAGTCCCGTCACACTCTTAGTCTAGGTAATTTTGGCTTTGTAGGTCTATCTTTTGTGTCATACTTTGTTGACATAAAGCAATGCTATTCAATCATGCCGTCACTTAATAATTTGAGATATTTTAACTGCAAAGCATTAACAGTGGAAATAATCTTTGTACTAACTATCAACTAGAGTTCAGATGTATGAAATTAGCTCTGTGAAAGTCTGTTCAAAGAGAATACTACTGTAATTATTGAAGGATGTTTCAAATATTTAAAGGACAATTTCTTAAGAAGTTGTAGGATACACTTACCCTTCCCAAATTTTCAGTACTGTATTTAACAATATGATAGCTTAAGAAAAATTTCTGCTTTTCTTAGTTATTCTGAAACTTTCATATTGGTTTTACTTTACCATTTATTTCTCAAGTTTTTTGCATGAGATAGCGAACTCAATAACCCAAATGAATACACGGGAAATAGAAGATGCTTCGTGGTTGACTAATGTCAACCATGAATCAGAAGAGGCTACCTATGCAACTGAAATAAACGCAAGGTATGACTCATATTTTTGTAATTAAAAATGAAAGAAAAAAACATAAACGAATGCTATATTTTTGTTCAGAACTTTTTTAAGTTTGGAAAATTTTCAATTTCATATGAAACTAAATTTAGCACAAAGCATTTCAATTTGAAAATTGGACTTTTAATTTGAAAAAATAATAGTAATTCATGTTTCTAAATGAAATTTTGGAAGCAGGACTTTATCGAATTTTAATTTTTAGGTTTCCTTCTGAATGATTTCTATTTGTAAGTTTTAAGAATTTACATATTAAAATCAATTTCTAGTTTAGGGTGAATTTTAGATTAAAAGTTAATTTAAATAGATGTTTGTGCGATGGTTATAATAATAATGATCAATGATGCTGATGATTAGGGGTGGCAATGCGGGCCGGCCCGGCTCGCGTAAGGTCCGCACAACACGGGCGAGCCCTTTTTTTAATTTTTTTTTAATTTTTATGATAAAACTTTCAATGTTTAAAAATTGGAAAACTTTAAGAAGTTCACAAAATTAAGTAAAGACTTTGGGGAATTAGATGATAAATTGATAATTCAACATTTTCATCATATTCATA
>Ga0214542_1006209_pt1 | contig 22005 bp, 9 predicted proteins | sample CNSS1metaG_FD_160096 | JGI IMG/M metagenome (GOLD analysis project Ga0214542, IMG submission 160096) | Root nodule microbial communities from cowpea collected in UCLA plant growth center, Los Angeles, California, USA - CNSS1 | ecosystem: Host-associated > Plants > Roots > Nodule | place: USA...
ATTAAATGTGTTAGGGCCATTATTTATAAAGCCAAATAATAAAGTGATCTGACTAAATTAAAGATTTGGCTAAAGGCATATGTCATGAAAATAAATATTGTGTAGAGACCAGTTAGTAATTTCTAATATGATGAGGGGCCAAATTAGAAATACTAAAACTTAAGTAATTCAGTTTATAAATGGTCGTGGTCCCCTTCTGAGAGCACACACACAGAGTCATAACGTACTCTTCCTGTTCCTTTCTCCCTATCCCCATCAAGAGAGAAAACCAAAGGGAAATAAAGGTGCTCTACAGGAGGAAGATCATTGTATCATTAGTGCTCTCTAATATTATCGTTATGACCAATTCAGGTACGCTTCTGTTTACTTTTTACAACATGGTTATCAGTATGGGATATTGTTTATGATTGATTATTAGAATTAATAATACGATCATATTCTGCGTTTATGCTTACAAAAAGAATTCGAACCCGGCCCGACCCACCACGGGTTGGCGGGTTAAACGGGTTGGCTCACGGATTCAATTAATTAAAAAAATTATTTTTTTTCAGTCAAAACTAAATTGTAATTCTAATTAAAATCTAAATAAACTTCAATACAATCCAAATACAAACCAAAATAAAAAAAAATACAAATTATTTATTTGTTAGATAAAAAAATAACTTAACATGATCCAAATGTAAAGTCCAACTTAATAAAAATAAATAAAAACACTTGTGTGACCCTTTTATCTGCGGGTTGGCTCACCAACCCGGCTCACCACGGGTTCAACCCGAATGAGCCGGGTTCTAAATTAGTCAGGTCAAAAATGAACCCGTATTGAAATTTGTAAAACAATTTCAACCCAACCCGGCCCGAACTCGTGGTGAGCCGGGTTGGCTCGCAGGTTCCGATCCATTTTGACATCTCTAGATGATTGTTTCTTCCATATCAAATACTTTGAAATAAATTATAATTGTTTACATTTAAGATTAGAATACCAAATAAAATTTCATGAGAACCAAAACATTTATTAAATTTGCAAACTACAAACATTAATGAAATTTAGTTGATAAAATTAAAAAATATTTTTTTAAAAAGAATATAAAAAGAAAACAAATATTCAAATTAAAATATATTTTAAATGTTTGTTTACTTCAATTTTTTAAATTCTAATGAATCTCTTTTTTATACACTAATAAAAGTTATAATACATCACTTAATCAAAGTAACACAAAAAAAATAATAAACATAATAATAAAATTTTAACATAGATTTTGTATCTTCTGAACTCCAATATATGTTGGATAGTGACAAAAAAATATTCATAGCAATTATATTAAATTTTTATATTGTAGTAAATAAATTTTATTTATACAATTAAAGTGAAAAAAATTACAGTATGATTAATAATGAGTTAGAAAATAAAAAATAATTCGATAGAATATATCGAAATATTATTCTACATGATGAAAATAAACAATAAATATAAATATTAACAAATTAACAAATGTGTGTCTGGGAAATAATTTGAGACACTATTGAAAGAAATCGCATAAAGGAAATCAAATGTATAATTAAGGGTATGATAAGATGAAAAATACCTTAGAGATCTAAGAAAACTTTTCAAATATCAACATATATACTCAATGGTTGAAAAATAACGAAAATTATTTTAACGAAACATAAGAGTTCTTCAAATTAAACAAAAAATAATAATAATACGTAAATAATTTTTTTTATATTACCTTAAATTGAGAGTATGAACATTCTCATGTGAAAGGAAAATATACAATAAATAAAAATATTAAAAAATAATAGAAATATTCAAATGTGAGGCATACAAAATTTTTAATCAACATACATCATTTTAACATATTTACATAAAGATTATAATAAGATAAAAAATATATTGGAGATGCGAATGCATTTTATAACAAAACAAATAATTATAAGAAATAAAAAATAGAATATATATATATATATATATATATATATATATGTATGTATAGTTACTTAATTAATTATGAATATTTTAATTAATAATTTAGACGGGATGGAAGATATGGCGAGGACGGATATTATGGCGGAGATATGTACATCCCCATACCCATCCTCATACCCAATTGAAAAAGCCGGGGATTCCCAATACCCATACTCATATTCAGTCAACGCAGGGATTCCCCGTCAAAACGGAAACGGGTTCGAACAATACTCACGGAGACATATTTATTTGTCATCTCTACAAGCACTTGACTTTTTAAAATAATGGTTAAAAGATCTTCATTGTTTCCTATTATTATTATTATTATTATTATTATTATTATTATTATTATTATTATTATTATTATTATTATTATTATTATTATTATTATTGTTGTTGTTGTTATATAATGGTATTATTATTATAATAATTATATTATCATTATTATTATTATTATTGTTATTATTATCGAGGAACAAAATTTAAATAAATATGGTTTTGTGATATATTATATGTAAATTTTTTAAATGAATTAATTATATAAAAGAAATAAATATAAATATAAATAGAGATATTTTTTGTTTGTTAAATTAAACCGTGTATATTGTAAAATATTTCAAGTTATTATTGAGAATATTAATAAATTATTTCAGGTTATTAATGATAATATCAATAAATTTTATTTTTCTAATTTTAAATAATAATTTTATTTTTATTTTAATATTATTTCTCCTATTTAAATTGAAAGGTAAAATGGTAATCATACAATTTATTCTATTAAAGATAAAAATTTATTAAATTTTACCAATCACATGATACACAACATTTCACAAACTTTTTCTTCGTATCCACTCAAATTATAATGTCTTTCTCTTGATCCAAATAACCTCATCTTCACCTACAAATCAACTTAAATCAACCTAGTCTCACTCTTCCAACTTCATTCCACAACCCAAACACAACATTAATGTTGGATAATTAAATGCTTTCCCAACTTCACATGACTAATTAAAGAATTTGAGAACATTAGAACAAATTAGTTTTTATATATACATTTTATATAGATTATAAAATTTACATCTTTTTAATTTAATTAAATATCTATAATAAAGTTATAAAATTATTTATTTTACATCCCACTTTTATAATAATTAAAATAATTTCTTTTTTATTTTAATACAATAAAATAAAAAATGGATACAAGTGCTAAACACATATGGTTTTCCTAATAATTTATAATATTAATCTCTTACAGCAATAATAAATTATTTGTATTTTTTTATCTATAAATACATTTTTATTTGTCACCGCTGATTATATGAATATTCTAAATAAAATTTATATATAAATTCTAATAGGTGTATAATTCAAGTATTTTTTAAATGTTTAAATATGTTTTTTTGCCAAGTTCAGACATATGTGAAATTACAAGAAAATATCTCATTAACTAATTTTAATTTTAGTGATCAAAAGTTGTTAGTCACTATAATAATAAATTTAGATACCAGTTTACAAAGTAAAAATGTATTAGTTAATAGAGTAGTCATTATTATGAATACAAAATTATAATTGATCGTTAAATTGAACACTAATTAATTAGAGACCAATATATAAATCAATATTCTTTAGTAGCAAAGATCTTAGTAGATAATGTTTAGTAACTAATTTTCTTTGGTGACTAATAAATTTTAGAAATCAATTTAGAGATTAATTATAATATTTTATTCATTATTAAAAGGTTACTAGGTTATTGATTACTAAAATAATAACGAATAAAATATTATAAGTGGTCTCTAGATTGGTTTCTAAAATTTAGCTATCAAAAGAAATCGATTACTAAACATTATCTATCAAGGTTTTTGCTACCAAAGGATATTGGTTTCTAAATTGGTCTCTAATTAATTAGTGATCAATTTAACAATCAATTATAATTTTGTATTCATAATAGTGACTACTTTAGTAACCAATAGTTTTTTATTTTGTAAATTGGTAGCTAAATTGGTTACTATAATGACTAACAACTTTTGGTCACTACAATTAGTTATTAATGAGATATTTTCTTGTAGTGTGAGTTTATTCATTTTAACCAAATTTTGCTAAGTTTCGTTGACATTTCAAACGCGTTTATCATAGCATTTGAGTTATTTACACAGTTTGACACATTTTCGTTTCAATATTAACTGAAAACGTGTTTGAAACATCAAATAAACTTAACAAAATTTGGTTAAAAGGATTAAATACATCAATTTCTAAAAATGGAAGACTAAATTCGTCAAAAATTTCGAAAACGAACTAATTCTAATTTTCAATAAAAAGTTAAAGAACAAAAAAAAATGTTTAACCCTAATTTAAAAACAAGAGATTCAACTAAGGATGGCAAAATGGGCCGGGCCCGACGGGCCGGCCCGCTAGCCCGTCAGTAAATACATGGGCCGGGTCCAGAAATTCAGCCCGTCAACCCATGACAGCCCGGCCCGTCAAGCCCGCTGGCCCGTCGGGCCAACCCGCGGGCCAAAACGGGCGGCCCGCGGGCCGTATCACTTAATAAAAAAAACAGCACGTGCACATTTTTTCAGTATCCCTCCCTCACACACACTCTGCGCCGAGACACCTCACACACTCTGTGATTGCGTCTCTTCTTCTCAACTCTTCTCTGCGCTCACTTCTCCTCCACCCACGGCGTTCTGGTTCCATTTCAACTTCGTAGCGTTCTGGTTCCATTGCAGGGCTGTTTGTGTTGTGATAATTTTCTTGTTTAATAGATCATTGTTGTTGTATTCTTAATTGCAGGAGAATTTCTTTTGGTAATATAAAATTGGGACATTATTCAGTCAACTAAATTTGAAATGAAAAAAATTAAAATCTGATTGGGCTACAAATTATACAAATGAGAAAAAACTGGCAGGCCGACCCGCCAACCCGTCAGCCCGCCAGCCCGCGGGCCGGGCTCAGAAACGCAACCCGTTTTACCATGTCGGGCCAGCCCGGCCCAGCCCGTTTAATATGGGCCAAAAAAGGGCCGGGCCAAAACGGGCCGGGCTGGCCCGTTTTGACACCCCTAGATTCAACTAGTCTTAAAAGATAGAGAGAAAGATAGAGGAACTGACATCAAATTTAATATAAAATATTTATAATATTCTAAAATATTAAAAAGATATAAATATCAATCATCAATTTTATATATTATAAGAAATTTAATAATTATGTTTTTTATAAAGTAAATCAAAATTCATAACAATTTGTGATATGTACTTTAATTATCTTCTTTAAAATTTATTGTTACATATAGTGTACTTGAATATAGGATGACACTAGAATCTCCTACAAAATGTCTAAATAAACCAATACTAAAATAAAAGAGAATAAACAAATTATGTTTGAATTTTAAGTTATCAATATTTATTTTTAGTTAAGGAAAAAAAATAACGAACTAGAAATAACGAAAAAATAAATTAGGAAACACTAAAGAATTAGTCAGAATGAAAGAGTATAAATGAAAAGAAACATCACGAAAAATTAAACTGTTTGAAAGCGAAGAAAATAAATGATTTATTTATTTATATGCAGTTTCCTTAACTCAAACAATTTAATTTTCCACTTTTCCTTTCTTTTATTTACTTTTTCAGTACCAGTTTCATTATAAAGAATTCTCTCATAGTTTTAAAACATGATTTTTATAATTTAATATATATATATATATATATATATTAAATAATATTTCTTAAAATAATAATAAATTTATTAATTCACCGGTTTAATTATAAAATATTCCTTTATATTTTTCAAAATAAAAAGAATATTATTAAAATAAAAGCAATCTCAAATATTTTGTTTAAAAAAGGAAAAAAAAACACAAGTATATGCGTAATGAAAAGTATAAAAAGAAAATGAAATTATTGTTTAAAAAGGAAAAAGAAATATTATTTTTTAAATAAAAATTATAATGCGTACATATTATTATATCCCCAATTTAGAAAAAAAATGGCGAGGGACGAATTTAAACTCCAACCAATGATAAAGAAAAGTAAAAGTTCCTGCCAGTATTAGATAAAATAATATTTAAAATATAAAGTAAATCCCAAAATTTGAAGTGTTCTAAAAGGACGAATGAAAATATTTAACCATTTTAACGCTCATTTAACATCCCTAAGAAAGTGATTATGAAAATGGCAGGCATTACGAGTTCAGTTTTTATGTGGAATCTTTTTTTTTCTTTAAAATATACTATTTTTTATATATTAAAAAAATTAATATATTTTTAAATACTAAAATCAGGAGAGATCAGTGTATTTTAAAAATATAATAGAAGATTATATAAAAAACATCAGTAAAAATCTAAATTCGAATCATTACTTTTAATTAGGTGAAATTAATTTAAAAGTGATAAGTAAGTGTAATGTAGGTTTAAGTTTGAATTATTTAGTTATCTATAACAACATATAAAAGAAATTCCCCTTTTTGTGTTCACATCTCAAAATACCAATTTTACCCTTTAAAACAATATATAAGAGGATTTCCTTTTTTGTGTCCACATTTCAAAATACCAATTTTACCCTTTAAATATAACAATTTATTACATTTTTAAAATTCACTATTACTTTTACCAACTTTTTATAAAATCGACTATCTTTCCTTCTTCTCTTCTTCTTTATTTATCAATAGTTATTCTTTCATCTGTTCTGATATATTTCACTTTATTTTTAATAAATATAATTTTAGTTTATATATTTACTTAATAACATTGCAATATTATTACCTACTACTATAATATCATACATATTTAAAAAATGCATACACACAGGCGCTATCGCACATGTGTTTATGTTAGTATATTTAAAATAAATACGTGATGTATGTGGTTGACTTTAAATTTAGGTATAATTATTGATTTGGTATCCCAAATTTTTTTGGTTAAGTTCAATTTGGTTCTCATACCATTGGTTTGTTCAATTTAGTACTCAAATTATCTAAAAAGAATAAATTTGGTCATCTCCGTTAGGTTAGAGTTAACACCGTGTTCGTACAGGACACGAGTCAAGCCGTGAAATTTTTAATTTTTTTTAATTTTTTAATTTTTTTTCAAAAAATGTAAAAGCTGTCACGTGTCAGTTTACCATCGTGCCACATGGCAACTTACAATCATGACACGTGACAGTGGTAATAGTTGTTTTCAATTTAGTCCTCTATTTAAATTTTGTATTCAATTTAGTACCCCAATTTTTTAAAATGATCTAATTTCGTCTTCTCCAATTTGAGACCAAATTAGTAAATAAGCTTAATTACAACTTATATATACATGTTACAATAACTTTTTATAATATACACATCAAATCATTTCACCTAAATACTTAAATTATTTTATTTTTTTACATTTTTTACCTTTGTAATTTTTTACACATGAAATTTTTTACACTTGTAAAAAATAAAATAATTTGAATATTTAGGTGTAGTGATTTGATGTATAAATTCAAAACAATTATTTTAACATGTATATATAAGTTATAATTAAATTTAGTTACTAATTTGGTCTCAAATTGGAAAGAACGAAATTGAAAACAACTATTTCAAAATGCCCAGATTCACATATATTTAACTGTACTAATGGTAAATTTAAAGCGAAAATAATAAAAACATGCTTCAAATAAGCAATTTTAATAGTCTGGTTCACACTATCTAATTTGAAGCCAAATTAGGAATAGTTAACAATATGTCTTGGGTTATGTGTATGCTTCTGTTCATGATAACTTATGTGCATGGGAAGATTTTAAATGATAGCTTAACAAAGGCCATACAAGAAAAGTGATACTATGTTTTAGTTTTGGTGTTTTTGCTAACCAATGCATATTGCCACCAATTAAGGAATTAAAAAACAAAAGTTTTCATTGGATATCATGAGAGCCCGTTAGCAAAAAATGGGATGAGAACACACTATTATTCCATTTTTTTTAATTCTTTAACTACTAATTAGAATTTCCTTTAGTTACTAGTTCCTACTGTTAAACGAACTAGATATTCCTAGAGAGTTGAATAGGGTAAACTTAGGTGTAAAATAATAAGGATAATGCTAGAATAATGAAATATCTATTGGATTATCGTTGAAGATTTACATCAATGAACCATTCATCACTATTTGCTTGACCAAATTGATTTTGGGTTTGTCATTATGAAGTTGGTTTACAAAAGGTACTTTTTGATAAAGCATAGTTGGTTTGTTGAACAATGATGTTGGTTTATATAAAATGTTGAGCATTTTTCTTGGTTTTTCATATAGAATAGTAGACCACAATATTGCAGATATTTCCTTGTGATTCATACCACCGCTACAAGGTACTTTCTTTCTTATAATTTTGAACTTAGAAATCTAGTTTTAGAGGAATTTCCTTAGCTTTTTGAGATTTTATTTCATCTAGATTGATGATTTTTCTTTTTTGAAAGTAATTTTTTCCAGGGGATGGGGCAATGATGAAGGATATTGGATTCAATGCCTATAATTTCTCCATCTTTTGGTCAAGAATACTACCTGTGAGAAACTATAATCATCTTTTTATTGTTTTGGTATAGCAAGTGTAAATTTATTTAAAGAACCAAATGAAAGACATGACCCTGCTAAAGAATTCTCAAGAAAGTGTCATTTCAGTGGACATTGAATGCTTCAAAGAAGCCCCTTTCCAAAGCAGAAATTACATATGAGAAAGTGGTGCTCCGTTACCGAATGATGGAAGAGGATCAAGCGAGGAAGACAATATTAGTTAGGAAGATAACTATAGGAAAATATATTATAATAGCGTATGATTTTTTTGTCTTTTTGTTTTCATCGTGTAATCCTTTGGATGGTGCTGGATAATGTGAATTATGTTTTATATGAATTATGAATGAAAATATTTGTGATGAAAATTTATATATTTAATAATTTTCTTTTACTTTATCTAATTTTATAAAAGGCAACTTAATTAAATAATATGAAAGTAATGATGCTTTTAGCTGTTATATTTTGCATTAGATTTTTTTTTCAAAATAAAAAAATTATCACAGTTTTAACTGCCATTATTTGCGTTGAGAATACAGCGGTTTTAACTGCCATTATTTGCATAGTGCATTAAATGGCGAGTGTGGCGGCGTTTCGCATAAGACAACCATATTATACTTTGTGGTGACAGAATATATAGCGGTATGTGGACCCGCCAGACATGCAAAATATGGTGGTCATAAGCATCATTTTATACAACATTTAACTATCATATTTAACACAATTGTTTGTAGTGTAGAGTTTCCAGTTTCCTAAAATTTCACAGAATTATTCACTACATTGATTTGCCATTCATTCCTCGGGAAAACAATCACAATGTCGGCGAAGAAGGGATCAGACATGTTGGGAGCAACCATCTATGATAAGGTTATAAAATTTTGTTTTTCACACACAATTATAAAATAGGAAAGTGAGATAAATATCACATAAAAAAATATACAACATATCATAATAAGATAAAATGAAATGAAAATTCTTCCAAATCCATAAAACTGGATTTTATCATACTTTATAAAGATATTGATTAAGTTTGTAGTGACTAGTAAGGATAAATGAACTCATAGCCAACAAAGTAACTCAAAAACATCTCATCTTAAGTAATATTAACTCGTTTAAATCCCCAAGGTCATACCTCCAACTACAATAATCAAATATTTATTTATCATAAATTTTATTTCAATATTAAACCATATAATTAAATAAATAAATAAATAAATAGGATCAATGAATAATTAAAATAAATATAAATAAATAAAAAGGATCAGTCCGTTACTGGAGATAAATATAAATAAGTAAATGAGAGTAATATAAATTGAATAAATATGACTAGTGCACAACTGGAGATGAATATAAATAAATAAATAGGAACGAGAACTAAATATAAATTAGAATGAGGTTAGGGACACCTCACTTAAGGTAAATATAGAGATAAAAATAATTAAAGTAAGGCTTAAATAATGGTTTGGTCCTAGTTTTCGTTCAATTTTTTCAATATGGTCCTACTTTTGTTTTCTTTTTCAATTTGGTCCTAATATTCGTCAATTTTAGTCAATTTGGTCTTTTTTGTTAACACCATTAAAATAGTTAACAAAAGAAGAATAGTAACTGCCACATGTCATTTTGTAATTTTTGTAATTATTTTGTAATTATTTTTATTTTAAAAAATGTACACTTGTCAAGCTCATATCATGCCACTAGTCTTCAAGACTATGTTCCTTACCTTTTTCTCACTTGACTCAAGCTCATTAAGCCTTTGCATCTCAATCTCATGTTCCCTAAGCTTACCAAACAATGCAGTTGTAGTCAAAGTGGATAGATCTCTTATTTCTAAGATAGTCGTGACCTTTGGTTGCTAAGATCTATCAAGACACTTCAGCACCTTGATGTTTAACTTTTCTTTGTCGAATTCCTTACCCAAACCTATGAGATGGTTAACTATGTGAGTGAATCTCTTTAGTACATCTGCTATAGATTCTCATTGTTTCATCTTGAATAGCTCATACTCTTGAATCAAGGCATGCTTCCTTGCTCTCTTAACATAATTGGTTCCTTCATGAGTCACTTCAAGAACCTCCCACATTTCCTTGGCACTCTTGCATTGTGAAACATGAAAAAACTCATCCATGTTGAGAGATGAAGTGAGGATATTCTTTGCATTGCAATCATATTGAGCCACGTGTCATTTTGTAATTTTTTTAATTTTTTTAACTTTTTTTTAATTATATTGAGCACTCCTCCTTTCTTCCTTAGTCCATTTAGTCCATGGCTTATCAACCTGCACATTTTCAACAGTATGCTTAGGAGTATATGGTCTATTTATGATTGCATCTCATATCCCTTGATCTATTGACTCAATAAAGATTTTCATCCTTATTTTCCAAAATTGGTAATTAACGCCACTAAACATAGGGGGTCTATGAAAGGATAACTTGTTTTTAGCCATTTCAAGTAGTTCAAAAATAGATTTAGGACCTTACTTGAGCAAATTTCAAGTACCTAGCTCTAGATACCAATTGTTAGTTTTGACATGGTTGAAATGCCAAGAAAGGGGGTTGAATTGGCTAGTTAAAAATTTAAGCTATCTTTGAAAGCTAAATACCACCTTTAAATGAATCAATTAGATCACCAAGTTAGGATACAATACTACTTAACTGTATACTTTCAATCGGTCAAACACAAAGTTAATCGATTGATTTTACTAAAACAGATTCTGTTCTAGTATAATCAACCGATTGAAACAGAAAAACAGTTGACTGAAATACTGGGAAAAATGCAGACATGCAATTTTGAGTTTTAAACCAGGAACAATGCATAAGAATGATCAAGACAGGTTCTAAATGATTATGCAAACATGCTCAATGCTGCAAATGTCATGAAAACATGCAAGAACACGAAAAGATGATTGAAACACAAGTTCTTTAAACTTTAAATGATTATGCAAGAGAGAAGGGTTAGAGAAAAGATGAGATCACAAGATTTTTATACTGGTTCAGTCAAACCTGAGCTACATCCAGTTTGTCAAGACAACTTGAGCTTGACTTTGCACTATTTAAAAAGATTTACAAAGTATCCACCCTTACACTTTCAAAATATACAAAAACCACACAAAAGACTCTTGAATCACACAAGAATCACACCAGCACAGCAAGAACCCTCTTGCAGACCTGGAAAACCACCAGGCACACACACAAAGCTTGAGAAAGATCAAACCTCAGTGGTAGCATAACCCATTCTACCACAAACCACTTTCTCTAAGCTTTAAACCAAGTCAAAAGCTCCAACAATTGATCCAAGATCAATGTTCAACTGCTGCAAACTGTATGATCAAGAAACAGAGAGTTTCCACAAGTTTTTAGAACAATTTCGCGCTAAAAAATGTCAGAATACCTGTCTTTCAAAAATCACAGCCTTTATAGCCAAACTGTTACGAAATTCAACAAGTTGATTTCCAAATCAATCGGTTGATTTCACTTGACTTAAGTGAAATCAGTCGATTAAAAAATAAATCAACTGATTGAATTTGTTGCAGTTTAAGACTACTGCAGCTAACCTTTTAACCTGTTGAAAAACCATTCAACAGATTAAAAGACACACCAAAGACCAAATACATCTAATTAATGCTACAAGGTCTACAATATGAATTACAAACTTCAAATACACTTTCTTAATGTGTAACCATGTGGAGAGCACACGTTCCAGCCTTGATCAACATGGATATCATCAAATCTCCTTTCCTTCATCAATGTAGGCTTCATTCCTATGGTAATGGCTTCAAGATAGTTCAAAAAGGCTTCATTAAATCTTCATCAAATCTTCAAGAAGCATACCACATTGACTTTTCATGTCAACACAACTTAGTAGAAACTAGGGGTGCATAATAGATTTTTGTGTGGCCCATCTAGAAAGAGGGGAGTGTATATGTAATTTAGGGGGTGTAGAAGTGATTTTTCCAGAACTTGCTAATTTCAGCCTTATTTAAAGGTGGTTTGTAACTTTAATCAATTTATTTTTACACCTTAAATGAGCTTAATCATAATTTCAGCTACATCAACACACGTTAAAATATTCAAAAATAATTTATGCAACTAAAATCACTTTTTAAGGTATTTTTATCACACAAGTTCAAATAGCCTATTTATCATAACTATTAATTAAATCACTCTTTAAGCACACAAATTCAATTAAAAACCCAGAATTAAACATTAAATGAGGGCAAAAATACACACTCATCAAGCGGCAATGAGTCTTCTTGTTCTCTTCATCGATGATTACGACAACGATAATGACAAAGCGTTTCCCTCCCCAGGTAGCTAGCGACATGCACATTTTCACTTTCTTTTCATCAATGATGAAACACTCTTCTCCCTAAGCAACCAACGGTCTGCATATCTCTTCCCCAAACATTCGAAACAGGGTACCAAATGTTGGTTAAGAGGATTAGATTTTTATGTTGATTAGAAGGGTGGGATTTTGTGTTGATTAGAAGAGTGAATGAGAGGCATGAATAACACAAGGGTGGATGGAGAGCTTTGTTAATTTTGGGGTTTTGTTTTTATGTTAATTTCTTATTTACTTTTTCTTTTGGTGTAGTTAATTTTTTGTTCGCTTGTGGAAACAAATATGTTTTAACATTTCCAATTTGTTCGATTAACTTGGAATAATTGTGTTCTTGATGTATATTTGTTTTTCTCAGAAATTGGTGCTTAAGATGAACATATTCTCCAAGACATCCATCAAATTTCTCAAGAAGAACATATTCTCCAAATTTGGTGTCCCAAGAGTCTTGAAAAGTGATGGAGGTTCTCACTTATGCAAATATCAGTTGAAGAAAGTCTTGGAACACTACAATGTTAGACACAGAGTTGCCTCTCCCTACCATCCTCAGTCAAATGGACAAGCAAAAGTGTCAAATAGAGAAATCAAAATGATCATTGAGAAGACAACTTCTTCCTCAAGAAAGGATTGTTCTATGTAGTTAGACGATGTTGTGTGGGCTTATCGGACTGCATTCAGGATTCCAATTGGGTTGACTCCATTCCAATTGGTATATGGGAAAGCTTGTCATCTCCCGATGAAGTTGGAGCACAAAGCTTATTAGGGCATGAAGTTCTTAAATTTTGATCCATCCTTTTCAGGGGAGAAAAGGAAGTTGTAGTTGTAAGACCCAAGAAATTTAAATAATTAATTAAATAATTATTTAATAAATGCAGGTAGTAGGAGCCTTTAAGGTATTTAATGCGGATTGTAATGATGTGGAAGAGTACTAGCTCAAGTGGTTGAAATTACTTTATTGTGTGAAGGGACTTGGGTTCAAATCTTATGTATGCCATTTATGTGGTATTTCATTTATTATTATTTTAAATATGTGTTGGATCATGATGAGTGATAATATAATCATAGAATTATATAAATTATTAAGAAACATGAATTGGTTTGATGGTTATGCATGAATTTGGCATTGGCATGGTTAGGGGTTTGATCCTTGGTAGAACCAAATTAAACTTTTTTTTTGCCAAAATTTCCTTTGGCATGAAGGTGAAAGGGCAACTAAACCCTAGTAGCCAAGGGGGTTGGAAAACCATCATAGAATTTCCAATGAATGGCAATTAAACTCAAGTTGAATGGTATTTTCGTTTTATACCATTTACCTCTCATTAAGACCACAATTAGTGACCAATCAAGAGAAAGAAAGAGTGGTTTAGGGACTGTTATTGTTGCATAGCCTTAGGTATACGAAAATTTAGAGTGTAAGGTGAGAATTGAGGGAAGCAAGGAGCTACATTGAGATAGAGTCAAAGGAACATCATTGGTGATCAAGAGGGAACTCACAACAAGTCCAAAAATAAGCTAAGGAAACCAGGTTAGGGGAGCTGGACCCTGCGTTTTACTTCACGTCGTTAATTATATGAATTGTATATTGAATTGGATGTATATACACTGCTTATTTCATGTATTCTTCGTGTTTCTAGAATTTTTCAGAAACCGCCTGACGGGTGATGAACCACCGCTAGGCGACTCATCCCAATTATATGAAATTCTGGATTCCTGCAGAGGAACCGCCTGGCGACACGTCCCTGGCCGTCAGGCGACACAAGCCATGAAACCCAGTTTTGGGTTTTCCTATGAACGGCCTGTTGGTGGAAATTGACCTGCCAGGCGATGTGAACCAATTTTGGTTCGATTTTGATGTTCTGGATGTTTTTAGATGACTCTAATCAGAGGGAAAGCAAATTTTAATGGTTAAGGGGTGATTGGATGTCAAATGTCATTGATATTCATTTAATTGATGCCTAAATTGGATGAAAAAAGTAGGAATATTATCTTAGGGTTGATGAATTGAGAATTTCTATAGTGGCAGCAATCTAAGGGGAAAATGTGAATGAATTCGTAAATGGGAAGTGTTAGGGATGAACCATAATCCCAATAACTGGGATCGTATCCTATGGAGTTAAAAATTTATGGAAATCAGAGTTGTTGTGAATGGGGTTAGGTTCGAAGGTGCAAGAACCGCCTGACAACACCCATTTGGCTGCCAGGCGCCATACCAGAGAGGTGTGTGGTGTTCTATTCACAAAAAACGTTGCTTTTCGTACTTTTCGCGTAACAGAAACCGCCAGGCAGTAGTTTAGTCCCGCCAGGCGCCACCTTCCTCACTTCTAGGCACTACGCACCACCATATTTTTCTAGTTTGCGCAGTTTTTTGTAAAACTGCATTTCTCGGTTCGTTAACCGGTCGATTTAGGTGAAATTTTAACAGGTGGTCCATAACATGTTGTTCTTCACTTTGAACGATAGAGATTGGATTTGGAGGTCAATAGCTAGAGATATACATTACTTAATATTGCTGATTTTGGAGTCTATAAAATACACGAATAAGCTTTTGATAAGTTCAAGTAACTTCTAATGAAACATGATTGGGTTATGTGGTAAGTCTCTATCAATTTGTTAGTCACGTGTGGAGAATTGGTTTGGTGAAGGAATGGGTGTCAATATTAAATTGCATTCGTGCATAAGATCATGTGCTTAAAATTGTCAAAGTGTTGTTGCTTATATTTTGTTTGAGCATGCTTGGGATGGTCTATATGACTAGGGGATGAATGCACATGTGAGGTGCTATAAGGCCTGGGACATTATAAATGGCAATGCTTTTCATTAGGGGTACTCTAGAATGAGAGCAAATGAGAGCAAATGGTGTGAAGTGTGTTTGATCCTGAACTAAAACCAGTACTGCATAAGTACTAGTGTAACGCCTAGCGGTGGTGATCGACCCGCCAAACAACGACATAGAAATAGGGGGTTCTAGATCATGGTGGCGCTTGGCGGAAAGGAGGGGTGCGCCAGGCGGAGTCTGCAGTTCAGTAAATACTAAGTCACGTAGCGCTTGACGGCAGAGGAAGTCCCACCAGGCGATAGTTGCAGTGACAATGAAGACTAAGGCGCTTAGCGCTTGGCGGTACATGTCCCTCGCCAGGTGATTTGGAAGCGGTAGCGCCTGGAGGTACGTGTTCCCCGCCAGGCGATTTTGCTGTAATAGATTGGTGTTATACTTCCTATTATGTGCATGATCTACAAGGCTTCTAGGATATCTTAAAGGTCGACTTGCTGATGTTCCTTGAGTTGTGGCTCAGAACGTATCTCTTGAGTTGTGGCTCGGGATAGGGGTTAAGCATGTGGTATTCCTTGAGTTGTGGCTGGGAATCATATCTCTTGAGTTGTGGCTCGGGATGGCGGATGAACACGAGGAACTCTTGAGTTATGGCTCGGGTTGGCGAGTGTTGCTGGTGTGAGTGTGTTGGTTGTGGCCAGTACGGATGGGTCCATATAGATTATCCTCCTCAATAATTGACTGATGAGTTTGGTAGTCTTGGGACGTTACGAACTATGTTTGTATTGGAAACTCCACCTGGCGTTACGGTGTGTGATCCGTAGCATGGTTTCCCGCACGTGCTCTATCGGTTGTGGTCGATAGGTATGGCAGCAAGACAACTAGAGGTACTCACTAAAAGATGTAGAACACGAATAACATGGTGGTGGCCATGTGTTGTGATATCAAAGGATGGAATTCCTTTGGTGTGATTGTGTGATTTGTATATTTATGTCATATATATATATATATATATATATATATATATATATATATTTTTGTTATCTCACCCTATTTGCTCGTATTTGGCGATAATCGTATACGCAGTACACGGGAGCAGATGATGTTGCAAGTGGATCTGGTGAGGCTTAACAGCGGAACGGGGAAAACTCATGGGAACAATTTTATAGAGTTTTATCATTTATGGTTTTGGAATAAAGATGTAATCTATTATGAGACTGTTTTGGTATTTTATTGAATTTTGAGAAGATTTGAACTTAGAGTTATTTTTTATTATGAAATAAATTATTTGAAATTTTCCGCGTTTTTGGGAAATGGATTTAAAATAAATGTGATTTTATTTTCTTATTTTATTTTATTATTTAAACCCGTAATATCTAGTCGGGATGTTACAACAACTACATGAGTTGGGAGAGATGCGACTCAATGCTTATGAGTCATCCAAGAGTTATAAAGAGAAAGTGAAGGCCTATCATGATAGGAAATTGGTGAAAAGAGATTTCAAACCCGGTTAGACCCATTTACCATCAAATAGGTGAAATCTTATGGGGCAGTTGAAATTGAAGACCCATCCTCACAAAAGAGTTGGTAGTTAATGGCCAAAGGCTCAAGCCTTATTTGGGTGGTTAAGTTTTGAGGATGACCACCGTAATGCACCTGAGTGAAGCCTAGAGTTCTTACCCGTCAAGCTTGTGATGTTAAGAAAATGCTTCCTAGGAGGCAACCCAGCGTTCTCAACCCTTTCTTTTAATTCAATTTGCTGCTTTAAGTCTTGTTGTGAAAATTTGTGTGTTCGTGAAATTTGGTAGTTAAGTTGAGCATGCTTTCCTCTTTTTTTCAATTCATGTGTGCATCAAGCCTTTGATGTTGCTAATGTGGTTTTAGGTGTGTTTTAAGTTAGCCTTAGCTTCGTTTTTGTTTGAATGCATGTTTGCATAAGTGTTGAGTGCCAAGGTTCAAAGGTTGAGAGGAAAAACAAAGAAAATCAAGCCATTGCAGCTCTGATGCTTAGCCTTGCCCTGTACCGTTCAGCGTCAACCAAGAAACTGACCACTATAGCTTCAACACTCAACTTTAGATATGGGCGTTCAATGCCACACCAGAAAATTTGAAACTTTTGTTTTTATCAATACAACGCTTACCATTAGAGTGAGGGCTCTGAGCGCTGGCTCGCGCACCAAATCTGGTTTCTTTGGGCCAATGGGCACAATGTTTTGGGCTTCTTTTTAAAATTTCACTCTCACTCTCTAGCCCTACCTTCCCAATCCCCAATCTCACTCCAGTCAAAACCCTAACCCCATCTCACAATCCCAATTCATAAATTTCAAACCCTAATCTTACAATTTTCCCCAAATCTCCCTCAATTCAATCGACACCTACCCACGCTCGCCACTACCATCCACTCTCATGACCAAGCCTAGCACCATTTTCGCTCTTCCTCTGCAACCACACGAACACATCATTTTTGCACTTCTCTCCAAACACCAGTCGAAACCCTTCATTTAATACTCACGCAACCGCTCATTCTCAAGCCAATTCACTCATTATCATGACCTACACCAAATTCTAGGGGCAAGCACTTGCAAGGCTACTTCTCTCAATTTCTTGAACTCTTAAGCACTCTTCACAATTATGTTTAGCTGAAGTACAATAAGCATTGTTTTTCCTCTAAATTGAGTGTTATGTTACTTCAGTTTCTTTTGTTTAATGAATGTGTCCCTAATTTTTCATTCCAATACAATGTTGTTTGGTCTAGATTAAATTAGGGGTGTATGTGTTGCCTTTTCCTTGTAGTTATAGTGATTGTGAATTGTATGTTGCTGTTGAGATGAGGTTGTTATGCCACTCTTGTCACTAAGCTAGTTTGTGTGATGTTCACTGCTTAGTTTTTCATTAAGGTGTGTTATTGTTTTGCGAAGCTTAGCTTTTGATTTTTTCGTGCTGTGCTATGTGAAAATGTGTAGGTTGGGTCAAGTTCTAAACCAATTTTTTGTGCTACTGCAGTGCTGGCTAATAGTACTATGTTCAGGCCATGATTTTGGTTGTTGTTCAGTGTTAGTGGTTTAGTTTATGTTAATCCTAGCTAGTTTTGTTGAGTCTTGTTTTGTGGGATCCCGAATTCTGCATTTTCTCTGTACTTTTTAAGTTATGTCACATTAGTATAATCATCTTTTTAATGCATCTATTGTCCAATTGCTGACCTTGAGGTGCCGTCATATTTGTTTCTTGTTGAATATCTTTTTTGTAGGATGGCATTTTCCTCTGCTCCTAAGCGCTATAAAGCAATTGTGGGTCAATCTTTATGCGGCCAAAAGCGGTATAGAAGTTCTATTCCCATCGTTTCGTCACCAAGGAGCATGAAAATAATTTTTCCTTGGTTCAAAACCGAAGGCTTTTGATGGAGAAGCCATTTGGCCTTTTACTTGGAGAAGTTCCCGAGTTCTTAGAATGATATCTCCGGAGAGGGTGGAATAATTTGGGGTTTTATCCAGCTCATATGAACATAACTATAGTGAAAGAGTTTTATGCCAATGCAAAGAAAATAAATGATGAAGAACCTTACCTAAGCTATGTTCGAGGGAGACACGTCCCATTTGATGCAGTGGTTATCAATTCCTTCTTGGGTACAAAATGGGAATTGGGCGACACACCATGTAAGTATGCCTAATTATGGTAGGATGGTGTTGACTATAGGGAGATAGAGTGGGCCTTGTGCATCCCGGGGGGACTTTTACATTGAACAACCAACAACAACCCACGAAAATCCTTAGGTGCAACCTCATTTCAGCGAGTAAGATGTGGATGGCTCTCATGCATGCCAATATGACTCCATGCTCACATCCCTTTGAACAGGTGCAAGCAAGAATGCATGTTAAATCTTAAGGACTTTATGAATATATCCTCTTTAAGACAATTGAAGAATGTCGCATGACCTATCACGAAAAACTGAATGCAATAGAGACATTGCCAAGGTCCATCTTATCAAAGTGGCTATTTAACACAAATTTTGTCTCAGTCAAAAGTTCAACACTACTTCTAACAAGAAGAATATCATCAACATATAAGACAAGAATGATGATATGACTCCCACTACTCTTCAAGTAAATGTAATGATTTGAGGCATTTTTCCTTGAAGTCAAAAGAATGACCACATGATCAAATTTCGAATATCATTGTCTAGAACTTGTTGTAGCTCATAACTAGATTTTTTTTAACATGTAAATCAAATTCTCTTAGCCTTATTTAGGAAAAGCCATCAGGTTGAACCATATAAATGTCCTCATGGTGTATTTCAAATCCATCAAACACACTGATACGATCCTATCCAGGAAAGAGTATGATCATTTCTGAATTTGAATCCTCAAGAGGCACGACACGAATAAATGAGACAAGAACGCGAAATAAGACAAAGATGGGGGACACCACAATCTAGCAGATTGATAAGTCAAGTGAAGATTCGCCATAAAGATGTTAATCTTTGATAAGAACCGAAGGCCTAAGCCAAGAACAAAGAGAAACCTCTCTTTAATGGAAATCAAATTCAATATATGACTAAAAGTGTCCACATCAGTTTTTAGTACCTTTATTTATAGGCACATAAGTTTAAGCAAACCTGCAAACCCTACAAGAAGGCCCAAGCCCAAAATATAAAAGCATAAACTAATTATAAAAGAAAGCTTAAAGCCCAAAAACATAAAATATAACTAATTTCTAAAAGAAAACCCAAAAGTCCATCTTCAAGTTCTTCATGTATGGAATCTTGGGATAGTCCTCTATCATTCCCTCATTCTTAAAAAGAATTTGTCCTCAAATTCGTACCACTTGAAGTTTAGGAAATAGACTTCTATTGTACCCTCCTTCTTAAAGAGAATTTGTCCTCAAATTCGTCTCACTTGAAGATTCTCTTTCATTCTCCCTTGTTTGGAGAGAATTCAACCCGAATTCTGAAAGGTCTTCCCGGGTCAAATACGTACCTTATAATGATATATTTGATGGCCCTACAGTCATTGTACATCGACCCCAATCTATCTTTCATAGGTACTAGAATGACTAGAATAGCATAAGGACTCAAACTTTCCTTAACCGATCCTTTGTCCATAAGTTACCCCACTTGCTTCTGTATCTCTTTAGTTTCTTCAGTGTTACTCCTATAGGTTAGCCTATTAGGAAGGGATGCACCTTGAATGAGATCTATATTATACTCAGTACCCATTTTAGGAGGTAAACCATGAGGGATGTCTTTAGAAAAGACATCATCATACTTCTTGAGAAGTTGCTCCATACCTAAAGACAAATAAGCTTGCACAGAAGAGAGATAAATATTGTTAGGCATAAGCAAATATAAGGGTTGTTTCTTAATAAACGCTCTGTTTATTTCTTTTTCTCTCAATAAAAGGCTTTTATCACTCTTTATTTTTTTACCTTCCTTTTTCTTGCCTTTTTTCTGGAATTTTCTCTCTTCCTTCTTTTCTCTCTTGCTCTCTTCTCATTCTCATCTTAATTTGATCCTCACAAACTTCTCTAGGAGATAAAGGTGTTAGGGACACCTTCTACCCCTTAAACAGGAAAGAATACTTATTGGTTATACCATCATGGGTTACCTTTCTATCATATTGCCAAGGCCTCCCCAACAACAAGTGACTCGCCTCCATAGGTACCACATCACATACTACCTCATCGACATATTTACCTATAGAGAAAGCAATGTTCACCTGCTTATCTACCATCAATTCTCCATCCTCACTCAACCATTGCAAAGTATAAGGACTAGGGTGCATAGATGTCACCAAACCAAGCTTTTCCACTAGCCGTTTACTAGCTACATTTGTACAACTTCCTCCATCAATGATGAGTGAACACACCTTTCCCCTAACCATACATCTAGAATGGAAAATATTTTTTCTTTGGGTCTCATCTTCCTCCTTATTCATACTACCCAACAATCGCCTAACAATCAAGAGATCTCCCTCTACAAGGGGGACTTCACACTCCTTTTCCTCTTCATCACTACTAGATGATTCAGATGATTCACCCGCGGAATGCTCACTAATGTACTCACCATTCGCCAACAACATCATAGTACTTTTGTTGGGACATTCAGCTACGATATGTCCTCTACCCAAACATTTAAAACATTTTATTGCACTAGAATGTGAAGAATCATCATTACTAGCTTGAGAAGTTACTTTACCATTTGAGGACTCCTTCTCCTTAGATTTAGGAATGGTAGAAGTAGCTCTCCATGAGGTGGATGACTTCCTATAGGCGCTTCTTCTCTTGAGCTATTGTTCCACTCTGGTGGCTTGGTGAATAAGATCCTCCAAGGTCTCATAATGGTGCATTTCCACCACATCTTGAATCTCCCTATTTAATCCATTCAAGAATCTAGCCATTGTAGCCATATGTGTTTCT
>Ga0214542_1006210_pt1 | contig 22005 bp, 9 predicted proteins | sample CNSS1metaG_FD_160096 | JGI IMG/M metagenome (GOLD analysis project Ga0214542, IMG submission 160096) | Root nodule microbial communities from cowpea collected in UCLA plant growth center, Los Angeles, California, USA - CNSS1 | ecosystem: Host-associated > Plants > Roots > Nodule | place: USA...
ATGCAATTTTGTCAGATATCTATTTATATCAAATGAGTAGTATGATCTTAATAAATTTAAAAGAAATATATATTAATTTTTATATAATTATTCAATCATATCTCCACCTAAAAGTTAACCAGAGTATAGGTGTATAGGTATAGAAGAAAAGTTTACAAGCTAAAAAATAATTATTGTATGAACTAAAACAAACGTCTATGGCTTGGTTTGAGAAATTCTGTGAAGAATTTTGAAAATAAGCAAAGTAATTCAAATCACACTTTATTTATATAAAATGCAAAGAAGGGAAGGTAAATAGTCTTAACGGTATATGTTGGTAATATGATTTTATCTTGAGTGATCCTTGCGAAATAAAAGTTAATATTTAATTACTGTATTTGAGAAGGACTTTGGAGAAGTTAAATATTTTTCGAGATTGAAGTAACAATATCAAGACAAGAGATTATTTCTCACAACAAAAATAAGTATTAGACATTTTAATTGAAGTTGTTATCTTAACTCTAGCATGTTACCTTCAATTTTTCTATTCATTTCATTAATTTGTATTTTTTATTTATTTTAATCATCAAAATGTTTTATTTATTTTATTACAATTAAAATGATTTTATATAAAATAAGTTAGTTTTACTAATTTTATATTTTTATCTATACTTTATACATAAAAACTAAAATAAAATTTATTAATCAAAATAATTTTCATTTTAAATAAAAAAATGTCGTCATAGAAAAGTTGTCATGTCATTAATACCAAATCAAGAAAAAGTTTGTTTAAGATTTTAAAAAAACTATTCTGAGACGAAATAGTTTAGTGGTTAATGTTTCATAAATAAAGAAGAAGAAAAAAACAGAAATCAATTGCATTTGTTTACAGTGAGAAAAATTACCTATTAAAAATAGGTAATTATTATTTTAAAAAGAAAGTACTTTAATAACTTTTTATTATAATTTGGTTATTTTTACCATTTTTAGCGTCTAATTATTTTAATAAAAAGCCTGTTTAACAAAATTATAAAGGCCAATAAAATTAATTAAACTTAAATACAATACCACAACTATAATTACTATTGCTTTGATTTGTGAATCCTTCAGAACTTCTACGATTGCGACGCCAGCAAAGTATAAACTACGAATAGGCGAAAAAGAAAAAGAAAACAGAGAAACACTATAGCTGTTACGTAAACAACACTCACATGGACCAAAGAATAATGCTTCTTCTTCCACATAATCAGGAACCACATTTTCTTCGGTCGAGGGTAAAGAAAATAATTCACATTATTCAAGTGAGTTGCCTCTACCTTTCCGAAACCAGATTCAGAGGAAAAAAAGAAAACTGTCAAAAATTAAAAGACAGTTAGGGTAATGAACTGAATAAACTATAATGACGATGAAGATTATTCATTGAAACTTGAAGATAAATCGTGATTGGAAGAGAGTTAAAAGGGGGTTTGGTGAAGTGCAAGTGTGTGAAGAAATTGACGAGCGAGTGTGACGCTTTATATAATTGATTAATGATAGGAGGCATTATCGTTGTTGTTAAGAAGAAAAAGGTATTTGGGTGGAAATGCAAGTTGTGAAAGATGAAGATCTAGTGACAGTAACATGCAGGGTGTGTCTCGGTGGTTTAATCTTGACCAAGAGCAGCAACCGCTAGAAAGAAGATAGAAAATGGATAAGAAGGATTTTGGGACAAGAATTGATTGTTTACTGAGCCATGAATGTTTGGTTTTTGGGATATGGTATGGCATGAGAGTGGACCATTCTCAACCATTGGTGTATCTTTGGGATCATGAATCTGAATCTCATGGATTCAACAGTTGTTTCCTGCTGTTCCTCATCCCAACTGGATAATATCACAACACACTTCCATCATTCTAGTGGGCTGCTTTTGTGGGCCTCAGACAGATTGGCCAACTCTCCCCCATGGCCCACCAACCCACATGCCCATCCCTTCTTCCATTCCATCCCCCTCTCTATCTATTAAACCCTTCCCAACACACACACACATCAAACTTTCTTGATACTAAATTCTTTTCATTCTTATGGAGGTTGCTCTGGAACTAGAAGATGACCTCTTTTTTGCAGACTTGAGCAAGCAGATTTCTCTTCTCATTATGGATGAAGAAGATGAACACCCTCTTGCTTCCTCTCCTCAAGAACACCACTTTCAGGTTTTTTTCACTTTAATCTTGGATAAATTTATCTCCTTTCATGCTCGTTTATCGAGAAAAACCCCACAAAATCTTAAATTTTGTTCTTTTATTTCAGACTTATTATTCTTCTGGGTCATTCTATCCCCCTCCACAATCTGGTATTCTGTATGAGCATGATTTGAGAAGACAGAGCAAAGGGACAGGGGTGTTTATCCCTCAATCCACACAACCTAGAAGGAAGCACAGAAAAGGAAGATCAAGCTCAAACGCAAAACATAAAAAGCAGACACCAGATATGGCTGCTCAAGTTGTTCCTATAAAAAAAACACTGTCAAATCCGAAAATGGTTGAGGATATGTATATGTCTTCCCAGAAAACTGCATAAGTTGAATTAATTCTTTAGTCTTTAGGCAATAATTGTATGGTTGTGTAGTTTGAAGAAACCATGTGCAGGTCAATATATGTGTTGACAGTGATGCCAGTAGAAGAATTGTATATACAGCGGAGATTGCAGAATCTTCCTTATGAATTAGTTTTTGCGGGGTTAGTTGAAGTTTGAAGTGAAGTTCTAAAAGTAGGTACAAGAAGAGAGTGTTATAATATGAATATTTGGCAGTTTAGCCAAAGGTGTTGTAACCTTCACGGTGTGCACAAGCATGATTTGTTGCTATGATGTTATCTAGTTTGATGAATCTATCCTTTTTATTTTACCATTTCTGTCCAATTTTCATTTTGTTTAACTGTGTCTATGAGTCACTACTTGTTATGTAGAACCGAGGTGTGTCTGCTAACATGGCAATGATTCAAAAAAAAAAAAAAACATAGAACCAAACGTTAGTTTTGCTCATGACAGATATTTTCTGTTTCTTTGTAACGATAGAGCAACAGTACTAATTTTCAACAAAAGTTCAATAAAATGATTTTTGCAAAGGTTTTCAAACCACCAATGTCTGTAAGGCAACTGGCTGGTGCAAAATATATATATATATATATATATATATATATATATATATATATAATTGTGTAACTTTTATTAAAAATTATATCCTCATGAATTTTGTAAAATAATTTTGTTGATTAATTTAATCATTTCTATATCATTTCACAATTATTTGTTTCAAATTTTATTAATACTTAAGACATTTAAATTATTTGTATTCTAATATAATTTAATCTACATGGATCACATCAATTTAAATCCATGTAAATAATGTATTAAGTTTAAATATTTACTTGAAAAAAGCTTCTACTTTAATGATAAGTTTTAAAAAAATTAATTACTCTAAGAAGTTTATCATTCCATAATTTTATTTAAAACTTAATTTTTATCAATTCAACCTTGATTTATAAAATACATATCGTCTAGGCTATGTGTAGTAAATTTTATAAAAAATAACAATAATATAATTAAAAATATGAAATTATGTATGTTTTAATATACGTTCAAGAAAAATAAGGTTTTGTCTTTATTTAGGTTTAATTATCATTTTGGTCCCCTAATTTGTTGAGTTGGTTCATTTTGGTCCCTTATTATGTTTTGGTTCTGGTCCTCTAATTCTTTAAAAGGTTCAATTTGATCCCTGCCGTTAAGTCAACTTTAATACCGTACATGCCACATGTCATTTTGTGGAATTTTAATTTTTTAAAAAAATATTAAACTGTCACGTGTCACCTTATGATTGTGACACGTGTCAATTTGAGATTTTTTTATTTAAAAAATGTACTGCCACGTGGCAGGTCACGATTGTGCCACGTGTCAAGCTAACATTCGTTATTTTCAATTTAGTCTCTCTATTTACAATTTTGATTCAATTTAGTCCTCCAATTTTTTAAAATGATTCAATTTTGTTCTTTCCAATTTGAGACCAAATTAATAATTAAGCTTAATTACAATTTATATATTCATGTTAAAATAATTTTTTACCATTTATACATCAAATCACTCCCTAAATACTCATGTTATTTAATTTCTTACATTTTTCACTTGTAATTTTTTACACTTGAAATTTTCTATACATGTAAAAAAATAATAATTTGAATAGTTAGATGGAGTAATTTAATCTATAAATATAATAAAAATTATTTTAATATGTATCTATAAGTTGTAATTAGCTTAATTACTAATTTGGTATCAAATTAAAGAGGACAAAATTTAATCATTTTAAAAAATTAGGGGACTAAATTGATCAAAATTATAAATATAGGGATTAAATTGAAAACAACCAATGTTAGCTTGACACGTGGCACAATCGTGACCTGCCACGTGGCAGTGCATTTTTTAAATAAAAAAATATCAAATTGACACGTGTCACAACAATAAGGTGACATGTGGCAGTTTAATTTTTTAATTTTTTTTAAATGAAAAAAAAGTGAAAATTTACAAAATGACACGTGGCACGTACGAAGACGGCGTTAAAGTTGACTTAATGGCAGGGACCAAATTGAACATTTTAAAGAATTAGAGGACCAAATTGAACCAAAAAATAATAAAAGGACCAAAATGAACCAACCCAATAAATTAGGGAACCAAAATGATTTCCAAATTATATAATATATATATATATATATATATATATATATATATAATAATAATAATAATAATAATAATAATGATATTCCTATACAAAACTTAATTGGTATCGGGTGATTAATATAAAACATCAATTATGGAAAAAATTATATAAATATTATTTACATATACATTGTAAATATTATTGTTATTTTGGTAAATTTAAAAATATTAAAATTATTTATTTAAATTATTTTAAGAGGAGCATGATTGAGAGGAGTTACTAAATAATAAAAAAAAAAAACTCAATTTAATCCAATTAATTTGATTAGGTAATTTGATGAAAGTAAGACTCTCTGCATCCTAATCAAACAATGTATAAATATATGACTAAGATATATGAACGACTTGAAAGCATTAAAAAACTACATTAATGTGAAACTTAAACTTATGTTTGGATTTTTAAGCATTTTTTTTGTGTAAGTTCCTTTACATTAACACTTTTTCTTTAAGTGAAAATATTTTAAATCATGAGTACTCCTATTTATATTCTCAAGGAGAAATAACTAAAACATGAGCTTAATTCATACATAAGAAATTAATACCTTTTTCAAATCAAAAATTTTAAGAGATGAACTTATGAGTCTTTATTATTATATGGTGTTCAACTTTTTTACATATACTCAATATAAAATTTAGATTTATAATTATATATATTTTAACACAGAATATATTCAACCATGTTGGAGTGTAGAGGAAGGTGTAAGTTGTACATAAATTTGCCGACCTTTGATTCAAGAGTTTGGTAGAAAATTAAATGTGTAAACATTAATACTATTAATTTCATTTTATAGGAAGTGTTTTATTAAGTCACATGGCAAGACTTATTCATTTGATTTTATTTTCTCCAAGTAATATGTAGTTGATAATACGTTGAACGTACCATTATATGTATTTTGTAATGTTACACAAAATTATCATTTTTATGGAACTCGTTTTCATGAATTGAGCCATTATGTTGATTATTTCACATTCTTATTTCCTTTCCGTGATTTTGTGACTAATATTTATACGTTCTTTTGTCATGTCTCTTTTCTAACATTGATATTAATTTAATAAATAAATAGGAATCGGTCGACAAAGGTTAAATTACTGCATTCCTTGATAATTAAAAAAAAAAAAAAACTGTTGTGAAATATTTGAGAAGAACTATTGTCCAATTTATAGAAGAACATCAATATTAATCAAACGTTTAAACACTGGCGGATCTTCTCATGCACTGGGGTGTCGTGATCCCTGAATTTTTGAAATTTTTTTAATTTATATATTAGAAACTTTTAAAGTTTTTAAAAAAAATTAAATTATATATAATGTATATTTGAAATTAATAAAATTTAAATTAGGTCTTTTTATTTTTTATAAAACATAACATTTAATGGTAATAAACAATAAAACATAAAATTAAATATAATAAAAAATAAAACTTTTGAAAAGATGTCTCAAAACATCTATTCAAAAACGGGTATCAATCTGACACATCTGAACGAAATTGGGTACCATCTGACTAATTAAACATATATTGTACTTATCTTCCACTTTCATATGTTTATTTTAATTTCTGACAAAAAAATAAAAGTTGAATATCTACTTGTTTAATAGTTAATATTTTTATTATTATTTTTATTTCATGAACATTTATATATTATTTTTATGAATATAAAAGAAAAAACTATGTATTATGTGTTTTTTCATAACTAGTTTTTAAGTGTGATTGACTTATCATAGATTTTTATTTTAAAAGTTAAGTTTATGAATTTTTTATTAGATTATGATAAATTATTTTTTAATCTTATTTTTAAAAAAGTACATTAATGAAGAATAAAAAATAGATTCACTTTTTAAAAGTGATAAAAAATAAGCTACTTGTGAAGGTGAATTTATTGTCGATAATATGATTATTTATATAATTCAATTATTGATGAGTTCAATAATTTGAAAGAAGGAAGGATAATCTTCTATATATGTATTATGTGTTTTTTCATAACTGAATTTGTATTGTAACTGAATTGTGATAAATTTTTCTTTTAAAAACTATATTTCTGAATTTTTTATTAGATTTTCATAAATTATTTTTTAATCTTAAACAATTTAAAAAATAAAATAAGTATATTGACGAATAATAAAAAATAGATTCATTATTTAAAAGTGACAGAAGAGAAGTTACATGTGAAAATTGCTGACAATATTTACATTATTCAATTATTGATGAGTTAAAAGATAGGAAAGAACGAAGGAAAATCCTCTAAATATGTATTATGTGTTTTTTCATAATCGATTTTTAATTGTGAGTGAATTATCATAGTTTTTTATTTCAAAATAAGTCTCTGAAATTTTTATTAGATTATGATAAGTTATTTTTTAATCTTAAATTATTTAAAGAAAGTATATTGATGAAGAATAAAGAATAAGTTCATTTTTTTAAGTGATAAATTAAACTATTTATCATAATAATTTTTGTTAGATTATGATAAATTATTTTTTAATCTTAGATTATTTAAAAAACAGTATATTGATGAAGAATAAAGTTATTTTTTTAAGTGATAAAAGGGAAGCTACCTGTTAAAATGAATTTATTGCAAAAAATATGGTTATTTTTATGATTAAATTATTGATGAGTTCAAGAGTATGAAAGAACTAAGGACAATCATGTAGAAATGTTTCATTTCTGTTTGTAGTTTTAGATATACTAAATTGTGTACTAATATTTAAGGTTAAATATATTTTTAGTCTCTTAATTTTCACTGAAAATTAAAATCAGTTCCTTTTCGAAACTTAAGTCCAATTTAGTTCCCCAACTTTAGAATTGCATGAATTTAGTCATTTTAATTAAATTTTATTAACTTTATTTAACGTTTCAAACTCATATCAAGATAGAATAGGAGTTGTTTACACAGTTTGACACATCTTCATTACAACATTAGCTAAGAAATCATTATGAAACACCTTTCAAACGTCAAATAAACTTAAACATATTTGATTAAAAGAGTTCTAAAGTTAACAAACTAAATTGGACCAAAATTTCAAAGAGAGACTAATTTTAATTTTTACTAAAATTTAAAATTTAAAAAACAAAAAGATATTTAATTCTATTATTTATTATATCAGTGATAATAACTAAATATATAAATTTTGAATATATTAAAATCATCATTTGTGTGACAAAGAGTGTGTACAGATTGAAAAAGAAGTTCTTGCAAAAGTATTTCCATATGAATAAATAGAATATGTGTTTAGGAAAAAAATGTAATTATGGTTTGATTAATTGCCTTGAGTGAGACCACCTGCCATAAACAATAATGAGTTCATTTTAAAGAATTAAATAGTGAAAATTTAATAAAAAATTTAGTGTAAGTTTTCAAAATAACAGTTTTCACCGATGAAAACGAAGATTATAGTTGGAGAAATGCATATAATGTCATTCAAGCTTATGACTATAAAAATAACATGCAACCTGTGATGTTTCCTGATTAGAACACTTTAAAGACATATGCTAATACATTTAATAACTTTAATTATAATTTAACTATTAAGTTTCGATAACTTTCTTTTCTTTTACAATTTTAAGTGTTGTTTTTAAAATGGTTTTTAATTTTTATATTTTTTCATTTTTAATGTTCTAAAACCATTTAAAAAAACCTATCTCATATTATAAAAAAAATTATCAAAATTTAAAATTTAATAACGATATATAAAAGTAATAACGCTCATTGTTTAACATACATATGGTTCTAAACTTTGGTGATGATATCAATCGGACATGCTTCTAAACTTCACCGCTTGCGGAGTGATAGCAGTGCCGATAAATGACACCTCACCTGCCACCTATTTCTTCCTTTCAGACATTACTCATCCCTACCAAATACACGTCGCCTCCTCACAACAACACGTAAATTCATTCTACCTATTTCAAAACCAACTATATAAAACTCATTGTTCAATACACATATACTTCAACCCCACCAATTTTCCTTCAATAATTCTTTCCAATTCACCAAAAATGGACACATCCAAGTTCCCACCTCAGACCCAGAAAACTCAGCCCGGAAAAGAACATGTAATGAATCCACTTCCACAAACCATACACGCAGACTACAACCCCGCCAATAAACTTAAGGTACAGGCACCATAATTTATCAAACATGTTATATATGTTTTAGTTTCTCATAGTGTAAACATATACAGGGAAAGGTGGCGCTGGTGACAGGAGGTGACTCGGGAATTGGCAGAGCGGTTTGTGTGTGTTTCGCGAAAGAGGGTGCAACTGTGGCTTTCACATACGTAAAGGGGCATGAGGACAGGGATAAAGATGACACTCTGAAGATGCTGCTAGAAGCTAAAACAGGTGGTGCAGATGATCCATTGGCAATAGCGGCGGATATTGGCTTTGATGAGAATTGCAAGCAGGTGGTGGAGCTAGTGGTCAAGGAATATGGACGCATTGATGTTCTAGTCAACAATGCAGCCGAGCAGCATTTAACAAACTCTGTAGAGGAAATCACACAGCAGCAGATCGAAAGAGTCTTCGCCACCAATATCTTTTCACACTTCTTTTTGGTCAAGTACTACACAAAGAAACACAACTTTTGACCCCATCATATATATATATATATATGCTGAGTCTAGTTAATGAGTGCGTGTGTGTGTGTTTTTTTGTATAGACATGCTCTGAAGCACATGAAGGAAGGGAGTTCCATCATCAACTCTACTTCGGTTAACGCGTACAATGGGAATCCAGAAGCGTTGGACTACACTGCTACCAAGGGAGCCATTGTTGCCTTCACGAGAGGTCTTTCTCAGCAGGTGACGAACAGGGGAATCAGGGTTAATGCTGTTGCACCTGGCCCAGTTTGGACGCCGATACAACCTGCTACAAAGTCTGGTGAATTGGTTCAGAAGTTGGGGTGTGAGTTGCCAATGAAGCGTGCGGCTCAGCCTAGTGAGATTGCACCGTGTTATCTGTTCTTGGCCACTCATCAGGACTCTTCCTACTTTACTGGTCAAGTTCTCCATCCAAATGGTGCGTCACTTACCCTCTTTATCCCTTTTACTGTAACCACTGTGTTGTTCATAGTTTGCTTACACATTCTCTGGTTTCTTGCAGGTGGAGAGATCGTCAATGCTTAATGTAGCAGCTTTTGTGCCTTCATCTATTTACTATTCAACTGGTGTTTCTGTGTTACACAGAAACAGAAACACTGTTATGTTTGGATGTAGTAGCATTTGCCTTCATATATGAACAAATAAGGGTGCTGATACTTTCACCCCACAAAAATAAAATTAATTTAAAATCATAATATATATTATTATTAGAATGAATTTTCAATAAGACAAAAAAAAAAAAACAAAAAACAAAACTTTACGTCAATTATTTGTGCTCCTTTCGGTTAGTTCTGTGTATTAAAAAATATCACAATTCTATATCATATTATATTTATTTAAAGAAAATTAAATCTATGCGCAGTAGAAATAAAATATCTGATAATTTATTATATATAATAGTAATAGTTTTATAGTTTTATATATACAAATAAAACCCGCTATCATATTCCAGGAAAAAAATATTTATTAATAATTTTTTTATATACAGAATGGAAAATAATATGACAGATTTTAAATTACTTATTCAAAGAAGAAAGTGAGAATCACATTCTTACTTTATAAAATGAGATTTAAATATTAAATTTGAATATCACGTCAAACGATCCGTCTAGAATTAGAATAGTCGCGATAAACAGACAAACATCTCCATTGAATACATAAACTTATATTTTTACAGAAGTGGTCATACATACGTATATTCCATTTTTCATTTTCTTACATATATATTCCATTTTTCATTTTTTACAAGATTATCGGTCATACAATATATATTCCTTTTTTTTACGAGATTTATCTCTCTCTCACACACACACACATATATATATATATATATATATATATATATATATATATATATATATATATTTTACACCTCCACAATAAAACTATATTTTTATTTTAAATATAAAATAATTAAATGAAAAAGTAAAAATATTAGTTTTTTATTAGATGATAAATATGATTAGAAAAATTAAGAGGTATATATTTTCTTTACTATAATATCCATCCAGCACTATTTTAATAATATTTTTGTTTTAAAATATAAATAAACTAGAATAAATCAACTAAAAGGATAAAACAAGTATTACTATTTTTTTATTAGGATAGGAAAATTGCTACTAATACGTGACAAACCTCGAGCAGCTTCTACTACTAACACGAGGAAACCTCGAGCAACTTCTCTTCTACTTTATATAAAATAATTAAATATATATTTTTAAAATTATTTTTAAAAATTGTATTTCGTCCATTTTTTTTTATTAAAGTCATGCATCATCTCAGTAAATAAAACAACATTACTTTCACAAAATATAATTAGACTATATAGATATTTATCCTAATAGTAACTAAAGAAAGTGAACATCATTTATTCATTCAGTGTTCTTATTCTTTCACGTTTTAGTCTTTGACTTCTCAAAATTTCTTAATTTTGTTTAAAATTCTAATGATGATATCCTTAGCTTTATTTCTACCCTTACTAGTCTTATAATTTAAGTGAGAGTATGTATCACATTAAGTGAAAATAAAATAGGAAAAAAAAAGTTAAGATAATAAAGAAGACTCCAAAAAAAAATAATTATTACCTTTAGAATTTTTATTAAAACGTTTTCTGAATAGTCTTCTGTCAAAAAAATTATAAATTTACAATGTCATTGAATGTCTCATCATTAGTTATCATCCATTGAGCAATTCTTATACTCTCACATATGCGGTCTTATTATTTTGTTAAATTTCATCTTATTATTAATAAATGGTTCAATTTATTCTTATTGAAACGATTCAATTTACTCGTGATGTCTATATTGACTTCAACCAGTGATTTTAACTAGCATTGATTGCTTTAAACTGTTGATAATCAATGGCCACTCCTTTTAGTGGTATTGAAATCAACGGAGACTAACAAAGTTAAGTCACTTTACACGTACAAAATTGCAATGATTTTAAAAATCAAGGGACCAAGTGGATCCATTTTTTCATAAATGGATAAAATTCAACAAAACAATTAAACAAAAAGAAGGTAATTAAGCGTAATAACAATTAATAATAGAAAGAAATAGAAAATTGAAAAGTATTTTATGAAATGTGAAATTAGAAAAAAAGATGAGAGAAGAATTAAATGTAATTGGATAGAGAGAAGGTGGGAGGGAAGTGAGGTGACCCACCTAAAGTAAAGTTGCGGCCTTGATTTGGCGGTGGGACAGCTGTTAGAACAAAGCATAGCGAAGAAAATAAAAAAATGTGGTTCTCATTTTTCAACCGTCACCACTTAACCCTTCATCAATCTCATCTCATTTCTTTTCCATCCCATGAAAATGACGAGGACGATGAGAAGGAGCATGCCATGCGGCGTTAGGGTTGGTAATACTCATTCTTATTCTCACCTCATTCCATTCGCAATTTTTATCCCATTTCGATGAAAACTATGCTCCCTCACTTCTCACTACACAAATCCACTCTATAAATCACAATCTATCGATCCCATCTCAATTCATGGCTCCAAACCCAATGAAGATGAACACCAAGCAATCTGCGAATTCGAGTACGACCAGCATAGCAGCATCCGCAGCGGCTTCGTCCCAGGAGATTCTCGTCCGCGAAACGCTGCGTATCAGCGCCAATTTGGCCTCCGCCCCTCTCCTCCAAACGCCCTCCTCCCTCACCATGATCTGCTGCGAGGAAATCGATGGCCGTCGATGGAAGTACGTCGCCGAGACCGATGCCTCCGGTCATTTCAAGAAGAATTCCTTTCGCCCTCTCTCCCTGCAGACTCCCCAGGCCCCTCTCGACGTATTTTCTCTTCTCTTTTTTCTTTCTCTCTCTCATAAACCCTCATTCCTCGATTCATTCTCTCACCATCACGATGCAGGAAGTTCTCGCTTTCGTTAGATCCTATGTTGTTCCCGAGGGTTTCCCCGACAGCGTTACTCCCTCCTACGTCCCCTACATGACATGGAGGGCTCTTAAGGTATTACTATTCCCGTCTTCCTCTACCAATGCACAATCGTTCGATGCTTTCCTAATTTCTAACCCTTTTTTCCTTGCAGCACTTTTTTGGTGGAGCAATGGGCGTTTTCACCACTCAGACCCTCTTGAGTTCAGTTGGTGTTTCCAGAAACAGGGCTACTCCTGGGGCTGTCGCCATCAACTGGATTCTCAAGGTAACAATTACCATAGCAATCATTCTCAGCTTCACTCGCTATTGTTTGGCTGAATGTGAACATAAATAAATAATGCACGTAGGACGGTGCTGGTCGTGTGGGGAAGATGCTGTTTGCTCGCCAAGGAAAGAAATTTGATTATGACCTCAAACAGGTAATTAATCATTAGCTTCCTTGCTTCTTCTGCTCAACCTCATCATATAAATTGGACCTACCCGAATTCCCACGATCTGCTGTCTGAAATATTGTGTTACAGCTGCGGTTTGCAGGTGATCTTCTGATGGAGTTGGGTGCTGGAGTTGAACTGGCAACTTCTGTTGTGCCGCATCTGTTTCTACCTTTGGCTTGTGCTGCGAATGTAGTAAAGGTTTGTCGACTTCTTTGCGATCAGTGTTTCGCTTGTATGTGAGCTCTGCAGGCTTATTTGTTCGTTTCTGCTCTCAGAATGTTGCTGCTGTAACATCAACATCAACTCGGACGCCGATTTACAAAGCCTTTGCCAAAGGTGAAAACATAGGGGATGTCACTGCTAAAGGAGAATGTGTTGGCAATATTGCGGACCTGGTATGTTTCTGAACTTTCAGTAATTCTAATGTTGGCATACTTTTGTTGCAACATTGTTTGCAACAGTTTTTGCACACTTGGTTCACCTGGTACTCGGGTTCGTCCTTTTCTTTGCCATCTTATCAATCAACTTCGTTCTTGCATGGGTTCATGACCATTACATGTTTTGAAAATGATGACTTCTGAAGTGATTCCTTTGATTTGATATTTAATAGCATACAATATTTAATATTGCACGACATATTTACTTTTTGGCGGCAGTTGTGTTGAAGATCCTAGATCAATTAAAATATCACCAAATTATAATTATAAGCCAGTGTAAATCTCGTATTAAAATATGATTTTTGTAGGACTGAATTAAGTTTAAATTTAATTTCTTAAAGTCATATTAGAGACTGTTTACCTCTTTGAACTGTGTCATTATAATTGAAAAATCCAGGGTTGATGATGTTTGTGAGAAATTGTTTACCACTAGGAATCTATTTTTTCAATTTGCAGTTAGGAACTGGTTTGAGCATACTGATTGCCAAAAGGAATCCGTCGCTTGTCACCACATTTTCCCTCCTTTCATGTGGATATATCCTTAGCTCTTATAGAGAGGTTTGTCTTTTGTGTATGCTATGATGATGCCTATCTATCTGTACTTCCAATCTGGTGCTTGTGTGTATCTAATGTTTAATGCATTAATAGGTTAAATCTGTTGTTTTGCACACACTCAACAGTGCAAGATTCAGTGTGGCAGTAGAATCCTTCCTCAAGACAGGTATCATTGCATTGATGTATCTGTTTAAAATTATCAAACAGTCAATCCATGCTACTCTTATTGATCAGGCTGTTCTTTCTTTTATAGGAAATTTAATTTATATAATCACTAGATGCAATTCCACTTGAAGCCTTGTTCACATTTCAACTAAAATTAATCTATTTCAGGACGAGTTCCCACTTTGCAGGAGGGCAATATGAATGAGAACATATTCAGTTTTCCATGGAGAGATAGGCCTGTTGTCCTTGGTATATCAATAGGCTAAAAGATTTTTACCTGCAATCATTTTTGGGTGAAAAATTAAAACTGAACTCTTCTGTTTTAACCGTCTTTATAGGATCAAGAGTCAAGGAAGCATTCCAAGACCCTAGTGCATATATTGCCATAGAGCCCTTGTTTGATGTAAGCCTTTTTGAGAACTTGAGGTTTTCCATCTCTTTCTTAAATTACTGGTTGATTGATGTTGCTATGTAATATATGTAACTTATGTTCTCTTAAATTGGTAACAGAGGGAGAAATATATTGTTACGTATAATCCCTTGAAGCACAAGGTTTATGCTGTGCTCAAGGATCAGGCAAAGTCAGATGACATTCTGAAAGCAGCATTCCACGTGAGATATATGGCTTTCTTATAAATTTGACAGAACAGATTGGAAATTTTTAATTTGAAAAGTACTTGAGACTTAAATAACCTTGTTTTGTAGGCTCATGTGCTCTTCAGTTTGTTAAATTCAAATGAAAGTAAGGCCTCATCTTTGAAGGAAAATGGGGATCTTAACTCAAACATGACACACACAATTACTGATATTGAGGCTTGTATGGCTGATACTTGCAAGATTGTGACAAATTCTTATGGTCTTTTCAAGAATAAAGCTAAGGAGCAGGTAATGAAGCAAATGTATTTATCTGTTGGTTCTGCATCCTATATTGTTTTACTATAGTATTTTTTGGCATGGCTTTGAATGTTGTCTTTGACAAGTAATTGTTGGCTATTGTGGTGTTGAATTTTTGACACGTGGAATGCCTTATGTTTGTTGAATGCAATCCTTGTCAAATGATTTCATCCCTTTCTTGGAGATAGGGTAGGAAGAGGTTGCTAGTTTTAAACTCATGTTTCTGATTGAGTACTTGGCTTCTTGGATGATGCCCTGTGATGGGTAACCAAACCTTGAATATTCAGTTGTTTTAAGTAATTCTCAGGATAGAATAATTATTTTTTATATATATGTAAAGATATTAACATTTTAATGTAGTTTATTTCCATCTTCATGAGGGAGTATAATGCTGTATTTATACTGTAGTTATAACTCGAGATTTATAAATGTTGCAAGTCATTGCAAATGTCAAAATCATATAATTTCTTTCCTTGCAGGGTTGGACAATGTCAGAATCACTTCTAAATCCTGGTCGAGCTAGGTTGTATCCAGCTGATAATAGATGATATTCTCTTATTCTCTCTGCTGCTGGGTTGAGTGCCAAAGTTCTTGGGACTGCTTTCAATGTGAAATGGGTCTGGCAATTGAAGCTTAAAATAACCACCGTGCAACCAAAACATGCAATGCTTGTGGAATCGTAGCATCCTTGACCCTCTTAAAAGCCAAATGAACTTTTTGCGGATGTTCTGCGTGGATGACCTTTAACATGAATATAGTTATGGCAGTATTAGCATGACTGCATACGACCACGGAAAGTACCAATGCTCGTTTCTTTTAGTCGGTCGAAATATACAAATTTGTGACTCTGTTCTTTCTATTTTCTTAGATTTGTTCTTTATTCTTTTTGCAGCGGGCATGATTCTGTAGTATAAGTTTTCAATTTCAATTTTGCAGCTAAGTTCAAGAACTTGTTGCTCAGTACAATTTTCATGTTGCATTCTTTTAGTTTTATTTGTGCAAAATGTCTGATTAAGCTAGGTCCGAAGTATTTGTATCCTGTAAATTTTTTCCTCGAAGCAGGAAGCATAAGGAATCATAGTGTGTTTGGACTAGAGTTTATAAGCTTGATTTTAAAGGTAAAAACTTCGATGTTTGTATGAACTTCATGTGTTATTGATGTACCGAATCAAAGATTTGGTGTTTCTTATTTAATGAATACTATGTTTGAACCCAAACTAATTAATTTATCTTGATTAATCAAGTTTTTAAAAAATTTAAAACTAAATTAATAGAATTACTTTGGTTATCAGTTTTATTTTAATTCTAACAAACTTGATGACCCGGTCCTTAGTTTTTAAATTTATATTTATATGTATTTTAAATTTTAGTATTTTTTTTTTGTCTTTCTTGCTGATTCACTGATGCTAGTAACATTTTCAATACTCTGTAATATATTCTTACGAGCTTTATATTTTTAGATCGGTTGTGTTGAGTGATAATAGAATGTATTGTGTTGATTGACAATAGAATGTATTGAAAAGAGTAAGAAAGTATGTTGGAAATATTTATGTTTTCATTCATTTTGATTGCTACGGTTTTGTCGCGTTTTTAAATATAATACTTTTGCTCCGAGTGAATAAAGAAATAAAGATATTTGTATCTTGACAAGTACTGTAGCATATAAAAAAACATTAAATTCATTGTTCATTGTTCCAATTTGTATTATGATGATAATGTTTTGAGGTGACGACGTGAGTGAGGTGGTATTCCGCTCAATCATGCTCATCTTTTCATCCAATTAGAGCATGCATGATTTCTTTTCTTTTTTTTTCAAACTTTGTTTTGAAAGATTGAATTAATTAACTATTCCAAATAGATTTGGCATAGCAATATATTTTGAAATAATCTTACCTCGAAACAAATTTAGAGAGGTAAATTTCATAATAGATACAAAATAAGTATTTTTAATGAATATTCACATGTAATAAATATGATTTTTTTTTCATTTGTTAGTGGTTTTTTTTTTATTTCATTGATTTATGCTTTTTTTCCTTACAGTTATGAAATTAATTTTTAAATAACTTAATATTTTTAAACTAGCACATTCTAATGTGTTAGAATGTATTTTTTTAGAAAGATTAATTCGGGTAAAGTGATTTAGGATATGAGGATATTTTTTTTAAAGTGATTTAGGATGTCAGGATGTTTTTTTTTTAAATTTTAAAACAATTTATTGAAAAGGAAAAAAAAGTAAAAAATACGGGAAGGATAAACCAAGCTCATGCTCAAGAAAATATAAAATAAATTTTATTAAAACAACAAAAAGAAAAATTGAAATCTGTTATGAACAAATTTGAACCTAATGTAACCTGACCAAAAGAGGAACCATTAAAACTTATGTCTTTTATCAATTTCTAGACATGGACAATACGTTAATCACTCCAAACTTTGGCAGAAACAAATATGATTGACATTCATAAAACATACTTTTACTAATATCAGTTGAGAAAATCCTCACAAACATAAAAAAAAAAAAAAAGTCATGACCAAATATACATGGATAAATAATTTCAACTATGTCAACCAAAAAAGAACTTCTATCAACACTGCGCCAACTTAGGTTGACAAAAAGCAATTTCACAAAAACAATTTTTTTATACTAATAACTTTATCATCTCACATCAAATGTTTAGGGTTTATTTTTCTGGGAATGATCATTGCTGATGCACAAGATTTTTCTTTAACTTTCTCACATCTTGAAAAGTAAGAAGGCTACTATTGCATAACATATTATCCTTGAATGACATAATGCATTCCAATCTAAAAACATAAAATTTATAATTGATAAATTTTCTATTATAGGTTCTTTAACAGTGATCTTAAAAGTATTGAAAAAAAAGGAAAGAAATACTCTCAAAGTAAAAGCATAGCATACACAATTTGCTTACTTGTAATTAATTAAAATTATATTCAGAATTTTGAAATAATACTTGGTATTGATGATTTTAGTGACATACAAGAGAATTTGTGATATGTAATTTAACATCAGAAGATAATATTTGTGATGGATTATAAAAAATATGTACAAAATTTCATAATTTGTATTTGTCAAGAAAAAAAGAGTAAACACAAAAGTTAAGCTTATTATATTGTTAATTAAGATGAATGTTTCCAAACAAAGCCGCCTTTATGTCTAATAATTATAGATACAGCTCTAAGTTGAAAGCAAGACATAAAAGCACATTTCATCAAACAGTTAATAGACACTAACTTCCTCTTATTTCAAACTCCCCGTACCTGGGAGGGAGACAAGATAATGACAAAGGAATTAAGTGAAGTCACTAGAAATATTATTACAAGTTCCGTGACATTGTAAACTCGATTGCATGAATAAAACTTTTAAAGTTTTCATATTTTTTTATTTACTTTTTTTAATTCAAACATATTACTAAGGACAATGGAAGTTTCAAGTCTTGAGATAGGTTCTCCTTTTTGGGAAAAATAAAAGTAAAACTATGTAACATAGTAGTGTTTTGTTGTGGCTGTTGTAGATAAAATAAAAAATAAAAAAATGTGAAGTTGCTTTAGGTTGCTTTTTGCAGTGTGGTGTGTTGTGTTTTATTGATATGATGCTTTCCCTTAAACCAAAGAACATTCTGCATGGAAGGATGTGCATCCCGATACAAATTAAAGACATCACCTTTTTTCTTTTCACGCTTTTATATTCCCTTCTTTTTCCTCTTTCAACACATCCATTCCGACTATTAATTATCCATTAGTAATTAATGTTTTTTTGCAACATTAATTAATTTCTTTAAAATACTAATTAACTCCATTCACAAAAAAAGTTAACTTTTTTTAAAAATCCAGTTTGACAAAATGTTATGATTTGAATAACCAAGATATAAATGCAAAATAAAAAATTCATAAAAAGATCACGCTTCTTCTTCCCCAAGTGGACCCATTCTTCTTTTTCCCCTTTTCAAAGCAAGGCGTGCTTGCAAGATTTGTATGATTATTTATGGCTGCATAATGATTCATCATCGGGAAATTGAGATGTTATACTTAAAACAATAAAGTTATGTAATCTCTTTATTATATTGTCATTAAAATGTAAAAGAAATAATATAAGATGTTTACTATCTATCTGCAATTTTTCATATCGTGCCCTAGTGTTCATACGGCTAAGGTGACAACCGACAAAGACAGCAAACTACGTTTTTGCACCTAATGCAATGAACCATGTTTTGTTTAAAAATTTGTGGACAAAATCCTTCTAATTCAGTTGTTGAATTGTTGATTGATGTTTTTGAATTTAGAGGTATGTGTGCATTGTCGCAGCAGTTCATGATAACCACACCCTACACATTTACACTGTCTTTATCTTTTCCTAGTTAACATTGGAAAGTATCAACTGATTTTTAAGTCAGATAATTACGTGTAATGTATTATGAAACAGTAGCATGTTATTAGAAGATCGCTCAGCTGAAATTGTTCATGACAAGATTACCATCTATTAAATTTATGATATTTGGACACTGAATGAAAAATAGTTAATGATGACACACAAAGTTTACTTTTACTGGTGGCATGCAAGGTGTACAATATGATTACTAATAGCTTTTTGACGAGTTTAAGTTTGATTTGATGAGTAATAATGAGTTTATGTTTGAATGACAGAAGAATATCAAATAAATAGCTTCCTTCCACCAGGCACGGCAATGACACACATGTACCAGGTCCAGACAGACATAGAATCCAAGCTTTAGTGAAGACAAAAATCCAAGGCAAAGCTGATTTAGCATTTTCTTTTTCTTCTTTCTGATCAATGTGTATACTTGGTGTACTTTGTAATTTTTCCCATGAGTTTATTGTCACAGATTAATAGTGAAAAACTTACCATTTGGAGGAAGAAAAACATTAAAAAATTAGTGATGAAGTGGTACATTTTTTTACCGCTTGAAAAATGATGTCAGAAGGCCCTACATATGATGCAGCACAACAGAAGCAGAATTTGTAAGGTGAAAGAGAAAGCAGCATACAAAAGCCCTATGTAATTCTATTAATACATATCGTACCTCAGAGTCTATTCATTGCATAGATTCCATGTTCTCATGACTTGAATGCTAGCCAGGTAGGTTGAAGAGGAGAGAATTAAACACCGCTCACTCAGAAACTCAAACTTCACGCAATGCAAATGCAAATGCAATTTCCTAAACTACAGCACATGATGGTATAGATGGAGATATTTCTGTAGTGTATATATTGGTAAGCAGTTACTAGAGAGAAGGGTTTCACTTTTAGGTAAGAAAACCAAAGGAGATGGTGATTAGAGAGAGAGAGAGAGTGTATTGAAGAAAGTCAACAAACACTTGCGGCTAGGCTAATGATTATACGTGGAGGAGAGTGGATGGAGTTTATAATACCAGTAATGATAACGATGATAATAATAAAGCACAAAAAACACAAAGCTAGATAAAAGATGATGGATGGATGGATAATTGTAATGATAATAATAAATTATTGTACTTTAAGCTGCTGCAGTAGGAGGATTCTTTTTGGCGAGATTGTGCTTATTGTTGTGCATCCAAACCTTGAGCACTCTTCGCTTCACCCCAATCTCTTGGCAGAACTGTTGCACCACGGACTCTTCTTGCTTCTGGATTTTCCACCCAACCCTCTCAGCAAAGTTGAGCATTTTCTCCTTCTGCTCCTGGGTGAACTTTGTCCTGAACCTTTTCTTCACTAGCTGGGAGGGTCTAGGCTGCACCATTCCCCCACCGTCTTCTTGTTCATCGGACTCCGAAGGGAGGTGACCAATGCTGTAGGGCATTATCATCTGGTGTGGTGGGACGCTTCTAGAAGGGAGGATGTTACCTGTAGGGTAGCCAAGAGCCTCGGGGGGGAGGAGGTTCTTGTGAGGGCCCAGAATGAGTCTTCTTCTGTTGAAGGGGTGGTAGTCACACGAAGATGGCTCACCCTCCACTTCCTTTCTGTGGAAGTTTCTGTGGCAATGGCAGGCTGAGCAGTTCAGAGCCTCTATGGTGCCTTCTTCCCCACTGGGCATGAACTCGCCGCATCCATCGGTGGCATTCCCTCCCATGGCCGCTGCATGGTTCTTCAGGCATTCTCTGTACCTCACCACTTTCTTGTACCCGTGATCCTCCTGCTGCATAGTGGGTGTGCCGTTGGTAGGCGCCGTGGAGGAGATAATGTGGTTGTGGCTGTGGTGTGGAGGGTCATGGTGAATCATGAGACCATGACCGTGTCCATTACCGTGTCCCCCACCATACGTAGTGCTGTTTATTGGGATTGGGATTTCTCCTTCTTGACTCGAAAGTTCCATTCCCTCCTCCTAGCTACCTTCTCTGGGGGTATAGTGCTACTAGAATATGATTGCAATCCTTGAAATCCTAGGGGTTGGCCTCAAACCTAATCTTTGAAAAGCTGAAGGGAGAAAAGTATATGGAGTGGCGTTGGAAGCAATTGAGTCGAGTATAGCAGCACTATGGCAGTAACAGCACCGACCTCATTATCTTCAGGTGAATTAAGAAGAGAAAGTGAGAAAGCACAGACTCAGAAGTAGGGCACACAGGATATGGTCATGAGAAGACAACTTTTTAAGCAAACAAGACACTTTCCCACTCTGGGTATTTTCTAATTTCTATCTCTTGAAAAGGAGACACACAGAGAGAGAAAGAAAGAGAGACAGACAAACTAACCGTCTCTATATCTCAGCCAGAAGATAATCAATGAAGACAGCTACAAACAAACCCTGTAGCTTTCTTCTTTTTTTTCCTTTTTTTTTTTTTTTAATTTCAACCGT
>Ga0214542_1006211_pt1 | contig 22004 bp, 6 predicted proteins | sample CNSS1metaG_FD_160096 | JGI IMG/M metagenome (GOLD analysis project Ga0214542, IMG submission 160096) | Root nodule microbial communities from cowpea collected in UCLA plant growth center, Los Angeles, California, USA - CNSS1 | ecosystem: Host-associated > Plants > Roots > Nodule | place: USA...
CACACAGACACACTCACACACACACACAGACAGACACACAGACACACACACACACACATATATTTAATTTTATGTTTTATTATTTTAAAATCAATTTAAATATTAAATCAAATTAAATGAAGCAGAATAAATTTTTTATTTTTTTATTTAAAGTTTAATATTATTTTAATTTTACTTAATTTTATATTTATTTTATTTTTCAGTATATTAAATAAAAATAAAATTATATATATAGATATTAATATTTTTTATTTTTAAAATATATATTAAGAAATATGAAAACATAAAAAATAAATAAAATAATAAATAATAAACTAAATAAACAATTAAAAGTTAGAAATGATAAACAATTTTGGTCGACTTTCGATAATGTTTTTTGACTTCCAGAAGTCAACTTCGAGTAATGTTTTCTGACTTTCGGAAGTCGACTTCCGGTAATAATTTTTGAGTTTAATTATGTCTTTGGTTCCCATTTTGGACTCGAAATATCAAATTGGTACCCGAATTTTTGAAAATCTCAAATTGGTCCCCTTTTTAGTTTAAAAGTCTCAAGTTTGCCCTTTCCATTAAGTCTGGCCAAACGACGTTTGTGGTTGCTGAGGTGAATTTTTGTTATTGAAACGTGTCAATTACAGGTAGAATGGAGTGCAAATATTTATTTATTTAATAAGCCACCAACAATGTTGGATCTAGAATCCCTAATTTTATTGTCATCTTCTCCTATCTTCTGTGATGAATCCAGCCAATTGTGGAGATAACTTTGCCAGCTTTTGCCCAAATCATCTTTTTGGGAGGACGTTTCTGGATAGGTGATTGCACTTCAACAGAAAACGTGAAACCAATCCCACTCGAATTTCTTGAACCTGAATCACAATCAAGAAGGACCGAGCCATCACCATTGTTTGTTATACCCTCTTCATCATTCGCAGACTTCAAGCTTTCACTTTCAATTTTATCATTCAAATCATCATCACCACAATTACTATCCAAATCTTTACACTCTGAAACATCCTCCTTTGTCTCTGTTTCTGTACCTACATCTTCACTTTCATTCTTATTCAACAACTGATGAATGCGTGTAACCTGAGACGCACTGAACAAACACACCGAACCAAAATAGGGAAAGCGACTAACCTGAGAATGCTCCAACGATTGAAATCAATGCGCGCAATCCAATTACACAGCTAACCAATGCGTAATGACGATGGAGAAGGAGAGCGCACTCCAGAGCTTCCACCAAGCGCACAATCCCCAAATTTTCCCAACCTTTCTTATTTTAAAACCCTAAACCTAATTTCAGAATTTTGATATGTTTTAAAAAAAAAATTCCCAGCTTAAATTATAAAATATCTAAACCTAATTTAACATTTTAACTTTCCCTAAACCTAATTTAACTACACCTGTCATTCCACGTCACTGTTTTCCTGCCAAATCACTGTTCAATAACTGGTCAACCTTGTCATATCACTGTACACCTAACGCCGTCAACACATATTTAACGGAAAGGGCAAACTTGAGACTTTTAAACTAAAAAGGGGACCAATTTGAGATTTTCAAAAATTCGGGTACCAATTTGAGATTTCGAGTCCAAAATAGGGACCAAAGACATTATTAAACCTTTTTGACTTCCGAAAGTCAACTTCTAGTGATACATTTTGACTTCCAGAAGTTGACTTCCAGCGATATATTTTGACTTCTGAAAGTCGACTTCCAGTGATATATTTTAACTTCCGAAAGTCATATATTTTGACTTCCGAAAGTTGACATCCAAAAATAATTTTGGGGATGTGATGTCCGTGAATTTCCTTAAATAGTCAAAGGATTTTTTTGAAATTTAAAAAAAAAATTGGTGTAGAAGAAATTTTGGAAATGCAGGAAGAAAGACCGCAACAAAAACACCAATCCGACCCAGTAAATTTTGGCTGGTTCCAATCCGCAAATTTGTCACCCGTGTCTAATTCTTTTATAAAATATTTTCAGAATAATTTTAATCCCCTAAATTAATTGACATTTTTCTTCAATGGAATTGAAATAATTGTGTAACAGTAGTTAAAACTAAAGGAGATTACGTACTAGCAGTGTAAAGTAATATTGCCCTGCAATCATAAATCATCTTGAATCACAAGTTGATTAACTTTTCAAATAAAACTTTAAAAACTCATACCAATAAAAACGTAATATCAGGTTTCGTGATAATTGAAGACACTGATAAGAGCACAGTCGACAGTATGAAGTTCTATGGCCAATTGAACCGACCATCATACCATGATAATTGAAATTAAAACAAATATATGACGAGTGCAAAATAAATCAATATTTGAAGGAAATCTGCATAGAAAGAATGATGATAAAACCATAACAAAATAGATATGGCACTAAAAAGGTTACTACATATACACTAACCAAATTCAACTACAAAATATAGATATCGACTACATAAAGCCTAGCGTCTAATCAAAGCAAGATGTACAAGGAAACTGGAATCTACTTAGGCATACTTTCCGCCAAGCAGTTCTGCTATAATCCATCCCTGTCAAAACACGACACTCTTCTTATAGGTGTTTTCTCATGGATTCCTTCAACCTTTGGCAGACAACAACTTATATAAACTTCAACTTTGTCACATTAACATGATCAGCTGAATTACCTCCCATTTTATTAGATGAGTTATTGTTGGCTTTCAATTTGTGTCTCTTCCTCGTATTGTCTACTTTGCCGGTTTGATCAGTTCCTATGGGATTGCCTTCCCAACCAGTTTGTTGTTTGACGGTTTCAAGGTCAAGAAAAGAAAGCAAGCATTGGATCACCAAATTCAAGACTCGATAATGTAACAACCAAGAATAAGATTACAAAGAATACACAAATTATACATATCAAAGTGAAGATCATCATTCTGTGTGGATGTACACTACAATTCAGACAACCAAATCAACTCCAATCTTACCCTACAGAAAAAAACAACGCTACAAGAGCAGTAAATAAGTAGATTACATCAGGGTCCAGCCAACCCATAACTGATCGGTATCATACAAGATTAGGAAGACACTCAGTTAGCACCAAGCTCATCGTACCCAGGAAACAGAATCAATTTCATCCCTTGCGGCTTTATATAGTTCAAGCCTTTTCGCACACTGCTGTCTCCTCTCCATCAATGCAGGGTCTTCATCTAACATTTGCGACAGCTGTTTACCCTATAGCAGGTAAACTCTTATCAACAATATATTCGAATTACTTAAAAATTGATCACATAATTAATGTCCAACATTACAGAGTTGGTTATATGGTGTCAAACATCAAAACAAAGGAGGATTAACATTTGTCTGGATACAACTCTGTAATTCGCCTTAGCTTCCAAACTTTTCACAAAGTGTGCCATGTTAGGACTAATTTCATTAACAGTGCTAAGCTCATTAACGAAATAAAAGGACTTATCAATATTTATTATCATTTATATTAATAAAATTTAAACTTCAGAAGCATACTATCCAATGAAAGCATACTATGTAATCCCTCCAAGAGTATGTCACTAACCCTAACAAGTATAAAGTAGGTTTTGTCTAAAAAGTGTGAATATAAGATAAATAAAATATTAGAGGCAACTCAATACTTAGGGTTGATGTTGTCACAATCTGGGTTATAACTTACAGCTTCACTGAAGTTACTGAACTTCAACAATTTGTATAGTACAATTGCAAGGTATGGGACTTCCCTCCCACTCTGAAAGTATGAAATTATAATTTGAGGTTAACAAGACCCTAGACTCTGCAACTACAAAAGAAAAATTTAATGGTGTGGCTCTCCTCAGGTTATTATCAATAGGGATAAAGGTTTACGTAATCTCTTCAAGGTAGCAACACAAGTGTGGTGACAGACATTGACTATTGCAATGTCTGCCCAGGATTAGTTGGAGTGGTTTAATACACAGCTACCCTGTGCGGATGCCGGTGGATATGGTGTATGGGATCTAGTGTAGGCTTTATGAGGCCTTGGGCTCTCCAACTACAACAGTTGGCCTTCGAAGGGTGATTTACCTAAAGTTATGATTCTCCATTAAGGAAAAAAGCCTTTGGAATTGTGTGTAGAAAAGAGATAAAAAGAAAGAAAAGAGAACATAGAATATACCTCCTTCTTCCCTATTTGTGTGTAGAAATGGTTTAGCAAAGACTGTTTTGCTTGTCTGACCTGGCAATAAACAACAGCCTTTGGAATTGTGATTCTAAGCGTGTCTGCAACCAACCCTATATATGATGACACATTTGATGCAATTCTCCTGAAATGACCCTCTGCATAACGATCAATGTTTGCGGGGGCAGGAGTTGCAGATTTTTCCACTTCTTGAGGAAGTCTCCGGAAGAAATCCACAGTGAGATAAGAAGATTCCATGTCTACAAGCCGAAGATTTGTCTTCTTACTCTCTTCACGAAACCTTTCTAAAGCCTCATTTGCTGCTGCAGCTAGTTCAGCTTGAAATGTTGGAAAGCGTTTCAATTCCTGCAGTAAAATATTAGTATCTCCGCAAACTATGCAAACAATTCATGAACAAGGTAAAACATACTTCCAAAAGTTACCTGAGTTTCTGCTATTGATTTCCTCACAAGTTCTTTTAGAACAAAGTTAACCTACAGAATCAAGATCAGTCAACTTGATTATTTGTATTAGATCAAAATTAAAAACCAGAGAATACAAGTGGAATGCATACAGCATCAACTGAAGCTTCAGCAGGGCCTCTAAAGTAACCAAGAGCCCCCTCAATCAAGCGCCTGTAACCTTGCTCTGGGGCAATCAAGTGAGGTTGATAACCATCAGCCTCTGACACCACTTTCCTTACATTCTGGAGAGAAAGATGCCGATCAAATGGAAGCTTCCGTAAAGCAGCAGGAAGCTGATTGTCAAAGACATTATATATCCTATCTCCTCCAGGACGCCTAAGAACAATAAAGAACATTATTATTTAAATAGAGACCTATCAACTAGCTCGTCATCAATGACCACAAACTGACAATCTCCACAATCAAGTCAATCAATTTTTGGCTATGTTCACTTTAGCTTATGCAGTGGGCAAACCACATCATAAAAGTTTGCATTGTTGATAGCCATTTCCATTCCGCAAAGTATCAAGAAGAAGTATATCATTAATCATTTCAGGTAATAAATAGTAACACTAAATGTTGAAAATCTCACATCATCTACAAATATGATCAAATTATAATATATAAGCAGATGCAAACCTCACCTTATAAGTCAATTATATACAGTAAATGAGATTTAAAGTCGAATTTTTAATAGGATATCAAAGTCTATCCCAATGAGATATGTTGGGTCTATCATGCCAATTATACCTACTATTGGACCATCCATGAATATTCATTTACCTATCCGACATGTCAAGTCCTCAACAAGAGGTGTCTTGAAGATCCCACATCAACTAAAGAATGGCCAATCATAAGATGTAAATGGGTGCAAATCTTACCCTACAAAACAATTTTGAGGTTATGTTGGGTTGTCAACTTCATAAGACAATTTTGACTTCCTCGAGAAACTGGATATAGTAGTTTGTCTAGAATATTAGCAGCCCAAAAAGCAAAACAAAGGAACTAGATAGTTGAGAAAAAGAGTGTGTATTATTTCAAGGCTGCAAAATCTCATATGGTATAGATCACCCATCGATGTTGAAATATCGAATACTTCAAACCATATGATTTTTGGTAAAAATATCTCCATTTAGGAACAATAAACACTGACCATTGATAATCAGTGCAGTGGTTCAATATTATTTTTGAGGGATCAATAGAATGGCTGTAAGAATCCCTGAAAACAAGCTCAATGAGCACATACAATAGAAAACACCTCTCCCCGGAAAAAAAGCTCCTCAGAGAAGATACTTTCTCTTCCCAGCTAAAAGCCTAAACAGACAAAAATAACTCTTCTCCCCTTTATCACACCAACCCAGCCTCACTCCCTTCAGACATGCTAACAACCTGGCAACTCAGCTCGTCCACAACCCAGACTCCTTATAGTCCAATAGCTGGCCTTTTGATCAATTATCTAAAGCAATTCCTGCTACTGTAGCATTAAGACTAAGGATCTTATCAATAGCCTTCTTGTTGGCTTTTGTGCAGGCAGAAAGTTAAGATACTTCTCAGGGACCTGTGTTCAATGGGCTTGCCCAAGACAGAGGAGAGGCTACTATAAATCCTAAAGATAAGTTTAAACTGATGGGAAGAGATGGAAAGGAATGACAGTGGGATGGTAACTATGTTTCATTTTGCGCCATTCTAATTATTCCAAACACAGACTAGAAGTTGGTCAATCAATTGATGTTGAAGGATATAAATTTGTGAGGAAAAAATTTAATAGATTTCCTTAGATTGAGTAAAGGAAAAACAAAAACCCCTTTAGTATAAATGAGGGTAAAATTTACAGATTTTGTTTGCTTAAGTGCGCATGGAAAAGGACTTTTGTTTTGAAAAGAGATGAAAATCTCTGCAGAATCATCTCAATTCTCAGCCCATGATTTGGAGCTGCAACTCCACTGCAATCCATACATCTATAGAGACCAAAGCAAATGAACTAGCAACAGATCTATGCAATGTTACTCTCCACTACAGCAGCACTGTTATTTTGCCGTATTAGCTACTAAATGCATAGAAAATTTTTAATTGAGGTTGGTATTTAAATTCCTTGTTATGATTTGATATTATACATGTTTATCCCTTATACAATCCTACGTAGGATCTACAAGTTTCATAACCTTGGTAAACTCTTATTTGGATTCTCTAAGAAAAAGACAATAATCTTATTCACTAGATCAATTTTAAGTATATGCTTAGCTCCCAAATCTGGAAGAGAAATGAATCAATTTCATTCACCTTCTACAAATCCTTCCAATCAAAGATGTTTATCACCTATACCCTCCCTTCCCCTTTTCAAATTGCCCTCAAACATAGCATAAAAATGGAATACAGTAAAAGAAGAAGATATTTACCCTCCATCTAAATGCTCCTTGAATATCCTTTCAAATGCTCGGCAAAGTTCTAGGATGGTGTATAATTGAGCCTGAATAAGAAATCAACATTCAACAAATACTCAGAAGGACATCATGGAAAGAGTTCTACTTTTCAAAGAAAAAAGAGTTATACTTTTCAAAGAAATCATCACAAGTTTAAACCACTCACTCCAGCATCAAGAGCAATAGGCCTCCCGAGATGATCCATCTCTGATTCAAGTTCCTCAATGCTTTTGTTTATTAAAGATGTTATACTAGGTATCCTTGCCCTAATTACTGACTCCAAATGCTGCAAAATAAGTTCATGGGATTAAAAGTACAACTTATCTCAAAATAGGATTAGCAAAGAGTAATCTTCAAAAAGAAAACCTGTGAGAGAAGTTTTGCAAGGTATTCTGAACCCATTTTATTGGCCAAGTGCCCATAATCAGAACTGGAAGCAAAATACTCGCGCTCCTTACGTCGAGCAACAATCATATCAACATTTCTATTGATATCCGCTTGGGATCGATTTACTATCCCAACCCAAGGATGTTGCAAACGATAAGACCTTCCTTCAAGGACCTTGAGGGAATAAAAGCGAAAATAAGGATAAATTAGTATAATTTTACAGGCACAGTTCAAAGTTTAACATTAAAGGTATATGCATCAAATAAAAAAGAAAGATTACATCTAAAGCATTAGTTCCTTTGTCCATCAAATCTAGCTTTGTCAACACCCCGAATGTCCTTTCACCTAGCCAGATTACAGATAAGCTTTAGTAAAATATGACAAAGCAAGGTAATAATGTCCATTACATGAAGCAATCAAAAGTACCTGTGGGATCAACTTCCCGAGAAAGTTTAATAGCATCAGAAGTTGCAATATCTTGATTGGCTGGTGATATTGCTAATATGATGCAATTAGGCTGTTGAACGTAAAGTAATTGATTAAAGAAAATATTGAACTTGGCAGTACATCATGTGAGTAGTTTATTTTAAGATACGAGGAAACAAAACACCCCCATCAATTGAAATATAGAGAAAGCAATGTTGTTCAGAAATAGACATTTCACAATAATAAACTCACAATAAATGTTAAACAAAAGGACATAATACATGAAATTCTGATGTACCATTAAATTAAGTTGTAATAAGATTTAAGTAATACTCTAAAGAGCTTCACAACAATATAGCAAACTACCAACTGATTCCCAGACTTGTGACATAAAACAAACGAGAAAGTTAACACATTATTGTTAACTGTTCAATTAAGTCATAGTGAATAGTTTTATCATGTTGAGACATAAACACTTCTTGACTAAAAATTCTTCAGACCCATCAGCATATCATTTTGGAGTACATCCAACAGGAATATGGTGTAGCCAGAGATGGCAAACTGTACCCAGAACCTACAGGTACTCCCAAAAATATCTGCAAATGAATAGGGTAAATACCAGCTTGTTTGTGGATGGGTTCAGGCAGTAAGTTTACCCGCAAAATTTAATGAGTATGGGTTCGAGTACTATAGTGCCAAACCCGCCCCCTCACCTTGTGTGTTAGAGGATCATGTTTCCAATAGTTTTTGTTGTGATTAACATTTTAATGACTTAAGGTTGTAGTTTTAATATTATGTTTTAATAGTTTCTATGTTATGTTTGAGCAATTTATAGTAAAACTTTTACTATTTGGTTTCTAATTAAAAATTCATGATTAGAAAACAATGATAATCACTTTTTACTTTTATATTTGTGCCCAATATTATATTCATTTTATACGTGAATATATAATAATAAAATATTTTTATACTTCTTTTGTGAGTTTTAAGATGTTATACAGTTTCTCCAATTTTTATAAATTTAATTTTTTATACATTTGCATAATTTTTTGTTCTTATAAATGTGTTTCATTGATCTTTGAGAACCTAAGAAAAAAATGGTTTTATTTATGATATGGACTGTGCTATACAAAGTGGGAGAATGAAACATTATAGTGAAAATCCTTTTGTCAAACAAATGGTAAAAGTTTGATTGCATATATATCTACATCTTTTTATAATGGAGATGTCATTGTAGAAATAGTTCAAAATTAAAATTAAAAATGTAAATAAATCAATTGAAGTTCAGAAATTAAATTGTAGTCCATAACAAATATATACATCTACATAATTTTAAATTTGTATAACTAATACACACAAGTAAAAGTGACAATCTCAAAATTTTAAATTGTGATAACATGTTTACCATCGTATGTATGTGTGTATGTATATATATATATATATATATATATATATATATATATATATATATATATATATATATATATATATAATACCTAATGTAAATAATTATATAACAATTTAAATTTTAAAAACAATAAATGTTTACAAAATTGCTGTTATTATTATTATGTTTGAATGACTGAAAGATATGTTTAGTTGATTTTAATTTTACGTTTTTAATATTATGTTTGAACATTTTTAATGTTATTATAGATTATTAAAAGTGAGATTTCAAATTATTAAAGGAAAAATATCTTTTAAATTTTTTTTATTGAGGGAATATATAAATAAGTATGGATGGTGTGTACGAGTATGAATACATAGGTACCCTGCAGGATGGGAATTAAAATACCTGTGCCAGAATACGAAACATGGATGGGGTTTAAAATTGATACCTGGCAGGGGGTCCAGTAATGTTAACTTTTTTAAATGCATGTACAGGGAAGGGTACTATAGTACCCTACCCATTTCATCCCTAGGTGCAGCTGACCCCAAAAATTCAAAGTGAATTGCAATGAGACCTCTATATTGAAGATAAGGATAGAATGCAAGTGAATCATTACATTCACATGGGCGTAAATACTAAAAACTGAACTACTACAAAATTTGAGACACATTCATCATCATTAGCCTTATTAGTCCTAGCCTAAAAGGAACAATAACTAGCTTAAGGGATAACTAAAGACAAGTCAAAGAAAACGTAATTTTTTCTGTATTTTATCCCGTGGCCTGATATTTTACTAAGAGTTTGGAGCAGGGCCTGGAAACACTGCATGAGAGTGGAAAGAGATTGGAAAAAGAGTGGACTTGTGAAATGACTATGTATGATTCAGTTACTTATCACACTTAGTTGGCACACAAAACAAAAGTGCCACTCACAGAAATCAATGTTGGCTAACCATATCTGTCAGAAATGGAATTCAAGTTGTAGTTGAACTATTAACTCAAACTACCAGCAGTATATAATTTCTTAAATTAGATCTTATGATTGTCTATACCGTTCTCACCTGATTGGTAATGCAAATAAATTATTAGAAAATACAGGGAAATTTGGTATATTATATAAATTTTAAGGTCAGGTGAGGCTCCTCGGCCAGTGAAAGTTTCCAAGCTCAAGGAGCACTTGCTCATATACTTAAAGGGATCCATCCATCAGATATAACAAGTAAAAATAAATGATGCTAACATACATCCGAACTGTTGTAATTCAAATAGATAAAAGGCAGACGGAGTGTGATCACACCAAAGATATGTCCAATATATATTAACTGCCTAAGAGAAAAATGTTTTTTACCTTTTCAACATATGATCGCACCATAGCTTCAATTTCTTGAACAATACTCTCAGGTTGTCCCTCTGAAAAAGATGGACACAATTGTCAATCAAAGAGAAAGATTATCATTTGATCAAACACTTGATTTCTAATTAAAAATAGGTGTTAAATACAAAGCATACCTACAGCCACTTTAGTCAAACCCGGTAAATCAATCAATGTTAGGTTGACAACTGTTCAATAGACAAAAAGGAAAAGGCGGTAAAATTAGTCAGAAAATAAAGGAACCATATTAGGTATGATAACTGTTTAAATAGTCATGCTCGTTAAAATAGTTTTGCAATGTGTTCAAGTGTAGTTTTATCTTAGGAGTAAGTAAAAAGAGAAGATAACTAACAATAAGATGGAATATACTATTGACTGCACATAACATAATACAAGACACTAGCCAACTAAAATAACACTACCATTTATATAATAAATAGATCTATAAGTCATATTTGAAAAAGTGGGGAAAAAACCTAATGGCTACATGGCACTAAGAGAGTGGTGAGGGTGATATGGGAATCACGCATTGGGGCTAAAAGGGAGAGAGAGTGAATGGGTATATAAGAAGGGAGGGTACCCAAATGAAAATAGGGGAATTATTGAGGTTTTAGGTGGTGATTTTGAGTAGAGGCAGGCACTTCTCATCATCTAGGTGTGTGTTTGTTTTTACTTTCTTAGTGGCTATTCCATGCTTGTAAGGAGATTATTTATATACATGGCCATATACTGTTTCTCTATTAGATTTCTCTAATCCATTAGAGGAATTTTTTTCTGATATGCATACTGGTACCAGTTTAGCTGTTTCTCTTATTTCATACCTTGGTTCCTATCATCCTGTCTTTTGATAGACAAACTCGGAATCATTTATAATTACAACAACCTGAGCTTCTTTTGGGATTGGGGAAGGAAGGATGCGGAGTTAGAGATATAGTGCCTGCATATATCACTGATTCGGTGTTCTATTTTAGTATGGCAATTGTATAATAAATACTCTGGTATCTGTAATATCAGTTGGTTAATTTCTGTTGCAATTGTGCTGGGGCCTGCACAGCTAATATTCTAACTACCCTCAACAAACTTCTCCTTCTTGTATCCTAACACATTGGTTGAAATTCTTTTGCCTTAGATTATGACTAGCGTCATTATATTCCAAAAAGTTGTGGGATTTTTGAAATAAAATATAAAGTTATGACAATATTAGTTAACATTAACTATTTTACCTAATTTTATTGGTCTCATGACTGAGATATTTATTTCTTATATATAGGGTCAGGTAGTAACATTCTAGGGTATTTTGTCCAAGATTTCTTCGTTCGATTCTTATTTTCACCTCTCAAGAACCACTTGAACCCATCACAAAATTAGATATTAAAATAAATTAAATATAACCTAAACGAGTTCAGAACTATTTTATATGTTTAGTTTGAATTTTTAAAATATCTTTGACAAAAAGCAAGAGACAATGAAAAGAGATGGGTACCATTTGGTGAATAGATGCTAAGATGAATTGGAATGGGAGATATTTGTTTCGTCTTCCCTGTTAGTCTATCAGTTTCATCCTGAATTTCTTGGCGGACCAATGCTGCAACAGGAAAATTTGTTTTAGGAAATGAAATATCATAGATTATATATAATATTATGCCACAGAACACTACGAAAAAAATCAACTCCACAAAACCATATTAGCATGTGAACAGTGCCACAACGAACAATTATCATATGATAAAGTACTAGCCAAACACAATCGTAACACTTGATCAAAGGTTCTGTTCAGAGTACTGATTGAATCTCAAAAAGAATTAGAATTTGTTGAACATGTTGAAAATTGATTGTCTGTAACCACGGGGACACATGAGGGCAACTATAATATTATCATGAAAAAAATGAGAAAAATGCACCAGACATAAACATAACATAATGGAAAATTAAAAGAAAATGATTCCGGTGGCAGGGGGCACATTAGTGAACATGCAATTTACAAACAAGCATAAAATATGCTAACAAGCCTTCAAATTCTTTTATACCCAACCAGAAAACATAAGTCATCCTATAATTAGTCAAAAATAAGTCATTCCTGTATATGTAAGGAGGGTAGTGGGTTACGATCGTACAAAAGTCGGTAAACTTCCTCCTCGGCAGGTGAAGAAACTCGGCATACTCTTGTGACCCTGTTTCCAATTTATGAAGCTGCAATACCAATGGACGTCTTGTCACAATCCCTGTAGTCCATTCACAAAAAGGAAAAAGGATAAGTCAAATAATTCTTTAAAATGAGAAAAATAAGAAAGAAGATACCAAACCTGATCCTCTAGGCAAAAAGTCACGACCAACAATGCTCTCCAAAACCGAAGACTTCCCTGAACTCTGCTCAAATTTTAAAAGATATAAAAAGAGAAAGTGAATTCAGACCTACACTCAAAATACCGTTGTTAAAATAAATTTAAGCAAAACTAAACAGTTTTCTCAAAAATAATGCCTACGACCAGCACACTCTCTAAACTAAACACTGAATTCAACTCAAATCAAAGTAAAATATAATTCAGAAACACCACTAGTTTGTTCGAAAAATGGATTGTTGAAAAAAGCAAACGCAGAAACCCAAAAATCCGTTTACTGAATCTCTACCTTTCGTTCTCCGCCGCAAAAAGTTAAGAGCGTTGAAATTTATAATTACAAAGCAAGAAAAGAAATAAAAAAACGATTGATTGAGACGAACCTGGCCACCAACAACAGCAACGGAAGGAAGAGCTTCCCAGAGAGAAGAGAAGGTGTTGTTGTCACCACCACCATAGTCACCGAGCACCGTGCAAGCCCTCTGAATTCGGTTCACCAGCCCAATCAAGCTCTCCATGGTTGTCATCTTCCACGAAACCCTAGAATCCCGGAACGAGCTGAAACGACGACGAAGAACGCGAAGGCGAAGCAGAGCACCAAAACGCAACGAAGATTCTAGAGAGAGAGAGAGAATGAAGTGAGAGAAAACAGAATTGTAGAGGCTTTCGTTTTCGAACAAAAGTCACGCACTGGTCACCACTAGTTGAGTAGAAAACCTGAAAATTACGAATATGCGATTATATAGCTCGGTGCTCACCGTTTTAGACGTTTTCTTGTCTTAACCAAAGTTCTATTGCGTTTTCGAAATTTGAAAATGGTTGGGGACCACCAAATGTTGTTGTTTGTGACTTTACAAGGAATTCACTCTGAACGTTGATGGTTAGTGGGGTGGGTCGTAAAGTAATCAACAACGCGCCAATTTGAACGTTCATAGTCTTCACAAACATTTCACACCCTTGTATTTTCTGTTTTACAGAACAGAACTAAAAGGATAAAAAGTACTTAAAAAGGTTATTTTAATTAATTTTAAAGTTTATTTTAATGATGTGTGATGAATTTAATAAAATGGAAGTTATCAAAGTAAAAATTTTCAATTTGATTTAAAATAAGAATAAACTGTATTTATAATAAATTACAGGGTATAATAAAACACGATGAAACGAAAAATATGTTAAAGAAATAAACAACTTAAATATTATAAAAAAATATGTTTAAAATATTAAATTAACTTAACAAAATTTAACTAAAATAATTAAAATCACAAATTTTTAAAAGTAATAATTAAATTAATCTAAAATTTTAGAAAGAAATTGATTTTAATTTTAAAATAAATTTAAGGAATAAAAATATATTTAATCCTAAATTATATAACAAACTAAGTGTTCATAAAATTTTATGTAAATGCATCGTTAATACATAAATAACAATTGTCGGTCTAATATAAACTTTATAATGATAATAATTTTCTAAAGTTTTATAACACTGACTTATTCCAAAAGTAATTTTAATTGATGGTAGTGTAGGAAGTGATAATTAAACTTCTTTATATATAATAGTGGAAACACTGGGTCCACATTTTTTATTTTAGTAAAAACTTATTAAATTTTGTCCTTTTGTAAATGAATATTAAATCAGCCCTTTTCGTTATCATGTGGCAAATAGTATTTATACGTGATGATATGGCTGTAATGTGTATTTTTACTTGGGATGTCAATGGGGCGGGTAGGGTATAGGTAATAGATCCCCCGTACCCTACCCGTTGGATAAATATTTGCCCCGTACCCGTACCTATATCCGTCGGGTATCCGTTATACGGGTATCTGCCTATTTTATTCATATTCGCAAGTATCCACGGGTACCGCAGGTATTTACAAAAATATTTAAAAAAACAAATATTTAACCATAATTAGTGCTTGGATCAACAAGTCCCCTTTCTCCGATTGATTCTTGAAAAACAAACAAATAAAAAATCACTAACAATTTATATTGTAGTTTATTTTTAAATGAAATATTAAAGAAATTACTAACTTCATCAATGTCCACCTCTTGCAACATTGTATAAAGTTTCATGTTGTCCAATTTTAATCTAGAATAGCCTTAAAACATAAGAAGTTCATTAAAAATTTCTAACAATCACTTAATTAAAATATATAAGTAAAAGTGTTAATTTCATTACCTTTCATGTTGGTCCATAACTAGTCTTGGAGACACATCAATGCCTCCACAGTATCTAGAAGTAATATACTCCATTGTGGGGTAAGAATCCGACCACCATTATTGAATGAAGACTCAATGTTTTTTACACACACACACACACACACACATATATATATATAAGGGTATTTTTCTGAGTTAAAGTTTAGCGGGTACAGGTATCCACGGGTACGGATACTATGATACCCGTAACCGCCTCGTTAACATGCGGGTATCAAAAATACCTGTATCCACGGGTAGCGGGTATCCATATTTAATATTTGTTTCCTACCCATTGCGGATTTTATCTGCAGATACCCGCGAGTACAAATTTTTTTGACATCCCTAATTCTTACGTGTCATTCACTTGTGTTTTGGCACTAAAAACAGTTGTTCTTGCTTTCCCTTTTAAGAAGAGATTATGTTCCCTAACATTTGAAGGTAAGGGTTTGAAAGAGGGTTCTGAAGTTGTCTCCTCCATTTTGATTTGTTAAGACTAGTAATGTCTCTCTCTCTTTCTTGCTCGTCCTGCACTTGCAGTGGTTGGGGAATGAAAAATTCTAGTGTTTCTTCTCATGGGGGTGTGGTGAGGAGGTTCGATTTAACACTTGTTTGTTATTATGGTGAGAAGGCAATCGCGAGAACGACTAGAACTGCTAAGAACAGGGGGAGAAAATTTTGGGGTTACCCAAATAAAAATGGGCAGAACACATTCGAATAGGGGACCACATACTACAATCCATACAGTCACCGATTAAAAAACACATTTGAATAGGGGACCACCAATAAAATGATTTCAATGTCGAAAATGGGGGGACCAACAACATTAAATCACAGAATAAAAGCAATACAACATAATTCCAGACCAACAAAACATCAGAATCCCAATACAAACCCAAAACGCATAAAAGCGAAAAAACCCTACACCTAATAAACTAAAACAGCCAACGATGAACTCGTACTCACCTTTAGGGCTGGCGCTCAAGCATGACCACGATCAACAACAGTAACACTCTGAAATCGACCTCTAAAATGTTCGATCTCACCATCGACCACGCTCGATCTCACCTTCGACCATGCTCACGACATTCGCTCAAGGCAGTCGCTCCCTTCACCGATTGTAATCCCTAATTATGTAATTTAAGGTTTCAATCAGAATCCTTTTTTTAATTCTTAGTCCACGCACACATTTTTCCATTCCTAAAAATAATACACAAAACCACATCACAAATTCAAAACAAAGTTAATGTTAATAATTTTAACATTGTTAACGATTGCGCTGATTTAATACACATTTACAAAAATGAGGACGAAATTGAAATCAATAAAAATAACAAGGACCAATTTGAGATTTCTGAACCAAAACGAGGACCAACGGAGTATTTTAACCTTAAAAATAATAGTTAGGATAAGATGTAATATCCAATTAATAGTCTAAATCATTAAGTGAAATAGTACATAATTAATAGATCTAGACAATTCAAAAACTAGAATATACTATAACAAGTATTTCAAGTGTCTAAAACAAATATAAGACTTGTCTACAACTTTTAAGAAAGTATAAACAAAAGACATAAAATGAGTTTTTCAAAAAGAAATATAAACAACGGAACTAAAAGCCAGGGACTGCTCGGTTGCACCATTGTTGTCCTCCGTAGGTAGTTCAACTCTTGCTTCCTCATATGCTCACACCCATAAAGGTGATCATTAAAAAAGAGAACAAACATGAGAAGACACAAGCAAAAGAAAGAGTAAGCTAATGTACAAAAGGATTTTCACAATTAAACAAACAATTAACAAGCTAAGCAATCATATAGTCTTAAAACACAAGTCACATCAAAAGACTTCTAGACACAATGATCTAGATAAACGCCTTAATGTTGGACTGCAAATAAGTTTTACGTAGTGTTTGCTTGGATTGATAGCACTGTTTGCAGTTATTTGAAGTAGAGATGTCAAAATGGGTTAGAACCCGCGAGCCAACCGGCTCACCACGGGTTTGGGTCAGGTTGGGTTAAATTTTTTTTATAAATTTTAATACGGATTAATTTTTGACCCGACTCATCTAGAACCCGGCTCACCCGGGTTAAACCCTTTCTAGTTCTCATAATTTCGTTATATCAATACTGGAATACACAAGCTTTCCATTCAATGTTTATATACTTATGCATCGGTTGGTATAATATGCTCACAATCACGTATCGATAAGCCATTAATCCATCAATTTAAATGAATTATTAATTCTAACATGAACTCTCCAAGTGTACAGCTCCATTGATAACCATAAGCACCAAATACTAGGAATATCATAGTATAACACAATAGCAGACATAAAAGTTTGACTAAAAGATCCACATATCATGAAATTCACAAAAACACAGCAGAACAACAACATATATCATATATCGCCTGGCAGATTCCATCTCACTGCCAGGCAGTTCGTGATAGAACCCAGAATTTGGGTTAGAGCTGATGCGTCGCTTGGCAGCACCATCATCACCGCCAGGCGGTTTCTGGGCAGAAACCCAGAAACCTCGAAAAACAGCGTGAAAAGGAGGGTGTTCATGCAATTTGATCATTGCAAAGCACAATACATTATACACGAGCCATAAACATATACAAACAGCTCCCCTTACCCAGATTCCTTGGTCAAATTCAAATTTGGTGCGCGTCCTTAGCCAAAACTCTCTTAGTCTTTGCTTCCACTCCAACAATGGCTTCCTCCCTCACTCTCTCTGCTACCAACACACACTCTTCTGTAAAAATATATCTGCCCAATAACTCACACGACAGGCAGCCCTTCTTTCTCCTCCAAAACCCTTCTCTCTCAATTAGTACCCTAATTAAGAGTGATTAACCTCCAAAACCGAAAATGCCATTAAGTTTTAGGTTAGTGGTTAATAAAGAACCATGATTTGGTTGTCCCCTAACCCACTAGGCTGTCTCCCTTAGCAGCTAGGGTTTTCTCTACCCTTTCATATTCAAGTTAAAATAAAATTTGGCAAAAAAGAGAGTTTAGTTTTGTTCTTAGTAAGGTTTGAACCCATAACCATTCAATCACAAAGCAAATGCATAACCAATTCAACTAATCATGTTTCGTGATAATTCCTATAATTTTAATTACATTATCACTACTCACATTCAACATAACATTAAAAAATGATGCAATTATTAAAATAACATACAATTTGGTAGACATGTCAAAATGAACCAACCCGGCTCACACGGGTTGGCTCACCACGAGCCGGGTTGAAAATGAGTGAACCCAACCCGGCTCACTTTTTGGTGAGCCAGAAATTTTGTAACCCGGCTCAACCCACCACGGGTTGGTGGGTTAAGTGAGTTGGCTCACCAACCCACCTAAAAAAATTATTTATTTATTTTTTTAGTATTCAAATGTTTAAATAAATTTTTAAGTAACCCATGAGATGACAATCATAGTAAAATCAAGAACCAATGTTTTGATCATGCTCACCACCAATATATGAAGAATTATTTCCAAGAAAGTATCCATTAGTCTAAGAAAGCATGGCTAATATTACAAATTTTTTGTCATGCTATTCAACAAAATATAAATAAAAAAATTATACATTTTTTTCATGCTAGTTTAGAAAAAAAAATTATAAGACGGTTACTTGAGTAATTTACTATAAAGATTATAGTTAAAGATTAAAGTATCAACATATATATAACTTGACAATCAAATTAATTAAACATTCAAACTATTTAAATATAATTAAGCAACATTCTAGCATTTAAAAATATGAAATTGTGAACAAATATAATAGGAGTAGTAAATAATTATTAATAAAATTAAAAAAAATTAAAAAAAAAATTGTAAAAAATGTTGGTGGGTTAAGTGAGCCAACCCACCTTCAACCCGGCTCGAACCCGTTTAACCCGTGGGTTAAGTGAGCCGGGTTGAGTTCAACCTACCTTTGAAAAAGTTAAATTTTTCTCAACCCAACCCGGCTCGAACCCGTGGTGAGCCGGGTTGGCTCACGGGTTGAAACTCATTTTGACATCTCTACAATTTGGCACACATAGGACTCGAACTCAAGTCCTCTCAACCATTTGAGCTAGTATTTTTCCACATCATAATAATTCGTATTAAATGTCATAAAGGCTCCTACTACCCGCATTTATTAAATAATTATTTATTTAATTATTTAAATTTCTCGAGTCTTACAGTAGATACCGTACTGCAAGGCAGTTCATACAGATTCTAGGTTCTTCCCAGATTTTCCAACACCAAACAATCACCTTGATTTCCCCCACTTCCCAATGTAGGCAAGCGTATTGGCATATTGTTAGTAGCAATCAACTTATTCAGTTCCATTTTAATAGAAATTCGTACTCTACGCGTACCACAAAACACCAATCATATATCTGTCAGATACATATCACATTATTTCCCACCCCTATGTGAACCCAAATCCCCAATCATACAAAAGTTCATATAATTTCCTCCAAACAAAACAATTTCAAATTATAAATCATCATACCAATAGTATACATACACTAGAAGTCCAATCCAAGGATCACAACACCATTGAAACCAAAAACTAGAGAAAACTGGGCAACCCAGTTCGTATCGCCTGGCGGACAGCACCTAGCCGCCAGGCGGTGCATAGAAAAACCCAGAAAAGTGGGTTATTGAGGCATGAGTCGTCTGGTGGACCTTCAACGCCGCCAGGCGATTTCTGAAAATTTCCAAAAATGCGAGGAAACTTAGGCGAAAACAACAACAATATGCATATCAATCCTCAAACTTAGCACGTAATCATATAATTAAATGTAAAGCACAAAATAGAACTCCCCTAATCTGGATTCCTTGCTTAATTTGATAATTCCTCTAGTTACTCCTTGGTCACCACTAGCCTTTGTTGCTCTTCTCCAATTCCACTCTTCCTCTCACTTACAACTCAGTTGCTAGTCCGAATTTTCCTCTCCTCACAGTACGTACCAATGATAGACTCTCCAAACCTCTTCTCTCCCCTGGCTAGGGTTTGTTTAACTCTTCACATTCATGCCAAAATTGATTTTAGCAAAAAGAAAGTTATTTTTGTTAAGCCAAGATTCAAACCCATAACCATGCCAATGTTAACTCAATGCACAACCATTCAACTAATTCATATTTCGTGATAATTTATATAAATTAAGAAATTTATACTTTTTTATCACGCTTAAACATATAATAAAATAATACAATTAAATAACATACAATTGGCATACATAGGACTCGAACCCAAGTCCTCTCACAACAACTAAGTACTCTCAACCATTTGAGCTAGTACTTTTCCACGTCACTGTTGATAAAAAGAAGAAGATGGACATCTTCCTCCAATAAGGAGTTTTGATGATGATGACAACTTATGAAGAAGTATGGAAGACTTGATGATGATGCATGAAAAAATATTGAAGACTTAAAAGAATGCTTTGATTCAAGAGATGCATTGAAGACTTAAGGGTTTATTTGTTTAGGCCTTGTAATCTGTGTATGTTATTTAAAATAGTTAAATTAACATGTCAAGAGTCAAAAGGCAAAACCCAAGTAGTAGAGCACTAAGAGAATTTTATTTATTTGCAAAACTCACTAGAATAATCGATTATTCTTAGTGATAATCGATTATCTTAGTTAAAAATGATTTTTTTGAGAAAAGCCTCTGGAATAATCGATTATCACTGTTGATAATCGATTATCACCTATTGATAATAGATTATCCTGGCTGATAATAGATTATCACAACGAGAAAAATGTTTTTAGAAAAGTTTTTGTGATAATCGATTATCACGTAGTTGTGACTTAACTTTTCATATTCTTAACCTAATTCCTAAATAGGCTTCTATAAATAGAGTGATAGACTTTCATTGTAAAAATACAGAAGTTAGATAAGTCTGAGTACTTGAGAACTCTATGTGGGAAGGCTTTGAAAAACCTAGTGTGGGTAGAGCGATAACTTTCATCAAGTGGGATCTTGAGTGATTGAGTGTTGCTGCTGTTGCTAGGAGAAGCCGATCATCCTTTGTGTGATTCAAAGGAGGTGTTCATTCCTTGTGTGATTCAAGGAAGGTGTTTTCATCCCTTGTGGATTTCAAGGGAGGTGTCTTCATCTCTTGTGTGATTCAAGAGAGGTGTTTTCTAAACCCTAATCTTTCTTATCATTGATTGTAAGTTCGGTTTATTATAGTGATTGAGTTAATCTCAATTTTGAGAGATTAACAACTTCACGTAGGGTCTTTTGATCCGAACCAGTACAAATACTTTGTGCAATTTTCTCTTCTCTACTATCTTTATTTTATTGTACTTATTAAAATAAAGGAAATAATTTTAATTGATCTTTGATATTAAAAGGGAAAATTTTAAAAGCATAATTTTTATTAAGAACCCAATTCACCCCCCTCTTGGTTTTTGTCTAAACACCAAACATTCCGCTGCACGATACCAATAGTCACTATAATTAGCATTAAATGCCATAAAGGCTTCCACTACTCGCATTTATTAAATAATTATTTATTTAATTATTTAAATTTCGTGGATCTTACAATGTGCGTGTGACACTAGTTACGTAACTGGTAGGGTTGTCAAAACGGGCCAGCCCGGCCCGTTTTGGCCCGGCCCGTATTAAATGGGCCGGGCCGGGCTGGCCCGACATGGTAAAATGGGTTGTGTTTCTGAGCCCGGCCCACGGGCTGGCGGGCTGACGGGCTGGTGGGCCGGCCCGCCAGTTTTTTCTCATCTGTATAATTTGTGGCCTAATCAAATTTTAATTTTTTTCATTTCAAATTTAGTTGACTGAATAATGTCCCAATTTTATATTACCAAAAGAAATTCTCCTGCAATTAAGAATACAACAACAATGATCTATTAAACAAGAAAATTATCACAAC
>Ga0214542_1006213_pt1 | contig 21997 bp, 18 predicted proteins | sample CNSS1metaG_FD_160096 | JGI IMG/M metagenome (GOLD analysis project Ga0214542, IMG submission 160096) | Root nodule microbial communities from cowpea collected in UCLA plant growth center, Los Angeles, California, USA - CNSS1 | ecosystem: Host-associated > Plants > Roots > Nodule | place: USA...
CGTTAGTGAAAAGGACCAAATTGATCACAATTTGACGAAAATGAGGATCTAATTGAACATAAAACGAAAATAGGGACCAAATTGAATAAAATCAACAAAAATAGGGACCAAATGTATATTTAAGCCTTAATTTTAAAACCTGTAATCCTGACATACTCTTCTTGTACAAAGTTAATATCTGGTATACTAAAAATGATGACATCACAAACAAAATATAATGAATTCATAAACTAAATATTAAATACAATGGAATCAAATTACTTTTATTCAAATCAAACTACATATAATAAGAAATTGTTCCAATAATTGGCCTAATATCATAAAACAAAAGTGGTGCCCAACATATATAACAAAATTCATCACCATTAGTCATTTCTTTCCTTAGTTTTATACAAGAAAATTTCATCCACATTGGCATCTATATTTAAGTAATTACAAACATTTTCCTCCCATATGATGCAAATTGAGTTCGAATGCAGGACTATTGAACCGTGTGCGTCTTCAATCATACATACAAATTATTTTCCTGTAATTTGTGTGGATATTCAATGTTTACATTTTGTGCTTCCTCATCTTCATCTTCAGTATAGCAATCCACCACACAATGTTGGGAGTCGTTAACACCAGAAAAGGTTTACTGTCTTTCAAAAAATCTATTGTTGTTCACTCTTAACGGAGTTTGCTTGGCACAACTCTTCAAATGCTTGTGTGGTTCATGCTTTAGGTGTTCATCTTGCTCATTCTTATCCTTTACACCAACATTCAGCTCATTGTCATCTTTTGCTTGTTGTTTGTTCCTCTCGTCAACGACTATTTGGAACTTAGATATGGTTCTTGAAGTTGACGAATAACATGTTTCAGTTGTTTAAAAACGTGCCTAAGCTGTTTTTTGTCATCTACAAGACCTACCTTACCAACATTTATTCTTGTTTTGTCAAATCCATCTACAAATTCTTTGAAAGTTTTCTCAAATCCACATTTATAAACTAATTAAAAATTAAGTGAAAAAAAATGTATAAATAAAAAAATAATTAATATAATTTTGAATTTAAAAAAAATGGTAATCATTTTAAAAATATCACAGGAAGAGATCGAGTAAATGCTTGGTGAGATCGTTTATGTAAACTTTACTTGTTTCGAGATGAGAGTTATGCCGTTCGGCTTGGAAGTAAAACTCTTCATCACACGTAAGTATTTTTTGTTGGACTTATCTTATAAGAAAAAAAATATATGACCTTCTTTATTGTAAATAATTTATTGTGAGATACCTAGTGACTTAGAAATGTGAGCCACTTTACCATTCATAGTGCCAGTTTTTTTATCAGAATAATGTGGAATAGCGTTATATTTATTAAAATTAAAGGCTCCTTCACTTTCTTTTAAGCTTGCATTGAATCGGCTTCACTTTCAAGTAAATTTCCATGTGTATAATTGGTTAATATTTCATGCAAACTTATTTTTCAAATTAAGAACATAGTGATTTTTCTACTTTTCAAAAATATTCTAATTCTTTTATTTTATTTTTAGTTGGATGACGTTTTAATTTACGAGAAAGCTCACTTTATTTTAAAAACTGTAAATGTTTTATACTAATTTTTGGTATTTTTCTTCTTCTTTGTAAGATATTATATGTTTGGACAATATTCAAAAATTTATTCTCACATATTCATATGATGTTCCAAATTAGATCCTGGTAAATTTCACAAAGCCAAAACTCTTGTTTTATGGAAGTTGTTATATAATCGAATAAGAAAGTTGAAGATAGAGAAATTAATATGTATTACAGATTAAAATCAACATTAATTCAGTTATTAGTTGGTGTCCTAGACACACACTATTTGTGGAGGAATTTTTAGAGAGAAACGTGGGGAATATATTAAAAGTTTCTCCTTTTATTTTGGTATCAATAAATCATTTTATATAGAACTTATGACGACTATTTTGATTATAGAGATTTTATTTTTTTTTACAAATTCCCCTTCATAGTGCTATCTATAACTAGCATTCTACCCCTAAAAAGCTTAATAAAATTAAGTATACTCTTTATAAAATTAACTTTATTTACCAATCAACAAAAAAAAAGAAAAAAAAAGCTTGCATGTCTTTCCCGGAAAACTTAAAGAAGCACTGAATAAATTTGTTTTATACTCAGAAGAAAATATGTTGTTAATATATATATATATATATATATATATATATATATATATATATATATATATATATATATATATTAAACAAACAAACAAAAATATAAAGAAGATGAAAAATAATTTATTAAATTAATTTAACATAGAAGACAATAACTGTTACTAGTATTTTTAGATTTATACTTTGAAATATATGATGTAAATATTTCCAAAATACATACTTTTTTTCTTTTTTTAACATTTAGAAAAAACATTTTGTGTATTGATAGTATTTTAAAATTTAAATTTCAAAATAACAAGTGTAAGGATGAAAAAAAAACTGCAATAAATATAAAGTAAACTGACTCAAAATAATAAATGAGGTTTATAATAATTTGGTAAAAAAAATACAAAATGCATGAAAAAATGAACAGTCGCTTCTATTTAAACCGAAACAAAAGAAAAGCAGCGAAGACTGCACATTTGAACTTGGAAGGGTGGTTTGTGGAGAAGAGAAAGGGTTAGGGTTTTGTTTTGGATTCTGTTTTTTTGGTTACTTGCTGTGAAGAAGAAACAAGAAAATGTTCAACGCTGATCCTTCATTGCCTAATGTTTCTACCCTCACCACTGAACAGATTCAAAAGGTGCAAACTTTTTTTTTCTTTGCTCACTTCTCTGTTTCATTACCGTTCTCACGTTCCTTAGTTTTGACCGTCTATATTATCTCTGCGCTTATGTTTATGTCCGGGTTTTATAAAAATGTCATCTTTTGATGCTGTGCCTTTTGCTCGTTCAATCCATGCCTAGTTAATGACACAAAATGTGTTTGGGGCTCCACTCATTGTTTTTCCTTGTGCCCTAAGTTATTGATCTGGTTTTCAGGTTTTGTTTATTCTTTTGCCTTTTGTTGGGCCGAATGAACGTCACAGCGTTAATTGTGTATTTCCTCAATATTAAATGGTGTTTCTGTGTTATCTTGTTACATGGAATTCGTCCATGTCATGTATATTGCTCTATGGTGACATGGGGAACATGAATTCTTGCAAATAAACATAGGGTGTGTAGAGTTGTATTACAAATGCATAATGCATAATGCATTTTGGTATGTGAATGTATATTTTGTTCAGTTTGGGTAAAAATGTTCGGTTATTGAAGCCATGATCACTGAAATATCTATGGTAGTTATCTCATATATAGAAATTGTTATGCTTGGTGCAGTACTTGGAGGAGAATAAGGAGCTGATATTGGCAATATTGGAATATCAAAACCTGGGAAAGTTTGCTGAAATAGCACAGTTAGTAGCCAAAACTATTTAATTTGTATTTATTTCTTGTTTCTTTATGGTTGGTTCTTGGTAGTACGAAGAGATGTCGGTTGCACTTTTTTTCTTCGTTTATACTTTTTCGTCGTGCAAAACATTTAGTCCTATATGGCGGTTGCGATGGAAACCTTCTACTTCCACATAAACATAATATTAGCTGTTCTATACCTGAAACTGTATTTCGCTTTCTATGACCACTACTATTATTTGCATTAGTGAAACCTTGTCTCATCTGACAAATTGCATAACAATAGCATATAATCTTGTGAAGTGAAACAAAGGCAATATTTAAACATGCATTATGTGGTAAAAAATTATGCAAATTGTCTATTTTTACATGTCTAACCTACAGTAATTGTATAAACTGCTATTAAATGACCGCTTTAGCTGTGGTACAGGGCTATTGATTTGCAGAATTCCTTGGATCGGTGACTGTATCTCTGTCTGCAATTGAACTGTTGACTTGATATTATGCTAATTTTCATATATTATTTTTTATTTACATACTAAATTTTTTGATAATATTTTCAACTGCTTGTAGACTTTGCAATTTGTTGGTGACGATATCTGCTTATGGTAAAGCTGACTATTAGCTTTCCGCCATATTCCATGACATGCAATTGATATATTGGTATAATAACTCCACATAATACACTTTGGTTACAGAACGGTGTGATTATAGAATTACATATTCAATTTCAAACAGATATCATGCTTTGTTCCTGTTTTAAAGAAATCCCATAAAATCTAAAATAGCCCAAACCATTGTTAATATTGAATCTATATTAAACTGAGATTATTTGAGTGTGAAAAGTAGATGGAATTCGTGTATATAGACCTATGGAAGGAATAAGAAAAATACAAATCTCATTATTTCTATTTCAGACCTATTTACCACTACTTTGATTGAAATTCTCTTTTTCTTAATTTGTTGAATGTTGGGAGTGATTTTAAGATGCTATTGAATTTGAATTTCTCTCTTTGTTTTATGACATTAATAAGTAAACTGATGCACTGAGTTATGATATAGATGTCAAGCCAAACTTCAGCATAACTTGACTTATCTGGCCAAACTTGCTGATGCTGGTTCTCAGTCACCGACCCCATCTCAGGTTCTCACATCATATCATATGATCGTAACCTTTTTTTTTTTATAATTTTTCCTCACATGTGAAAACTGTGCTAGTCTCATCCCATGCCACTATGCAACAGGGGCAAGGCATGCGCCAACTCCAAGGTGCTATGTCTCAGCCACAACCCGATCTCTCTACGAACTTCCCCTTTGAGATAATGAATGATCAGCAACAACAGTTGCAGCAACAGCATGTGACAATGTCTCTACATCAACCAGACATCCCTTCTTCGAAGTTGCCTTTGCAGATGAATGAGCAAAACTATAAGATGCCACTTTTCCTCTATCAGCAACAACCCATCCCTGGAGCACCAATGGTTAACTTTCCTGGTACTAATGCTGCCATATATCAGGCTTCTCAAATCAGATTCGGCAATCTTCCAGATACTCCATCAAGCAACCAAACTGGCTCAGATTCTGTTCCTGGCTGGTCTTAGAGAAATTACTGTCTGGGAGGACAGCACCCACAACATTTGTTCACTCATATAGAAACGGAAAATGCATCTTATATTTTGTTGAAATAACTGTTTATTTTTGGCGTTTCTGTTCTCATACAAATATTAAAATATTAAAATCTATTAATATTATTTTATAATTATTAAGTTATAATAATAGAATAAAAAAAACTCATGACTTACAAAATCAATTATAAAACTAGTTTACATTTAAGTTTGGGTATATATTAACAATTTTTTTCAAAAATTGCGAAGATCGTCACATCATGCGCATATCTTAAAAAATTAATATCAAATTTATAACTTACATAAAAAATTTCATAAATAATTCTTAACAAAATAAAATTAGATGAAATGTACAACTAATTTCTTCAAAAATCAAAAAGCTTATAAATAAAATAATTTTAATTCCTATTAATGTGGAGAAAAACTTATTCTGGTATATCCTTGAAAAAAAATTCAGACAATTATTCTTCATTCGTATAAGAGGTATGACTCACTAATTCTTGTAACGCATCCTATAAAATTTCCTTCATTCAAAAAAATATATCACAATGATTACAAAACCGTTAAACTTACCTTAGAGAACAAAAGAACAAAAGCGTTACCTTAGAGAAGGCTGATGCCAAATATTCTTTGAAGTGTGTATGGGAATCTATTAAACTATGTTCTCTCTCGCAATAACAACGTCCATTAAAATGACATAATTTAAACAGAGGATTTGATAATTATGATCTAAATAACTTGACATACGTCCACCATTGAACTATATCACCAAGAAATACTTCAACTTAACTCAATATATGTGTAGGAGGCATGCGGTAAAATAATTATTATACAGAACCATCAAGTTGTAAATGTCTTATTTCTTAATTCTACGATAAAACTGTCATTTTATTTTAATAAAAATAATGAAAATTTTAGTTTCGAACAGAAATATCTCTTCTTGGTTTCTTTTAAATATTTACAATCTAATACATTGGAATTAAAACTACAATTTTCCCGATATTGATCATACCTGAATATTAACTATTAAAAATTAAACGTTAGAATGTTCTTCTATTTACATTTCCAAAAGCTACCCGCCTACAATTTGTGAAACTAACACTCAAGGAAGTTAGTGTAAATACCTAATTCAACCAAATAAGATTAATCGTTCTAATAATTATTCGCGTTCAGAATCATAATTCTCAACAACGAAAAAACCCTACCAAGGCCAGTTAGAAGACGTAGATGAGTGATTCTTAATAGCAAGTATTTAACATAATTTAATTTTGAATATGAAATGTTCAGATATCCCTTAAAGGTCAACACAAATGATAAAAGACGTAACACGCCCAAGCTGGAAGGTTGTTAGACAGAGATATTGACCAAGTAAATAAATATGGAAAGGACAAAGAAGGAGGATGCAAACTAAGACGGTTAACTATGTTGATTAATCTTTCAAGCATTCACCAAAAAAATGATAGTTATGAGATGCAATGTATGCAAGAATACCACAGCAAGAGGCCCACATTAATGAAAGCACACTGAATTGTAACAGCAGGGAGAATAATAAATTACTACAGAAACTGGAGATAGCACCGGCAACTTTAAATCATAATTAGGCCAGGGCAAAAGATTACTCCGTCAATGCTTCAAAAAACATTCTCCCACAAACCCCATAAATATCTCTTGTATGTTTTCATCCGCATCCTGGTCAGACAGGATAATCTACACGCCCATCCATCTTCCCTGTCAATTCAACAGTAAATCAAATTATGAATTCATGCATCGCACTTTCATACTATTGCCAAAATATACATTACATAGCTCACTCCAGCAATCCGTGAATTGGAATATAACTTAGTAAACTCGTATCCTGCAATGCATTGTTATATTTTCGCAATAGTAAAAATTGAAAATCACACTACATTGGTCTCGGACAAGGAAAGTTGAATATAATGATGTTACATTCTCCATTAGTAAAAACCTAACACCCCCCAGGAATAATTCAAAATTCATTCATTGGTTTTAAAAACAAAAATCCCGCACAGGTGCGTCTCTCTCCAATAGAGGCTGACAAATGCACATATATGCAATATAAATAATAACACTGACTAATATTTATTACAAGGACTAGAAAGAGATTAATTACTTGGTACATTGGGGGACATCTTAAAAATACTTAAATGCAAAAGTAACAGTAGCCCCTGGTAAGGGGGTTAAAAGAGAGGAAAGACACAGGAGTTTATTCCAACAATTCAGAAATTAATGAGCAATGACAATAATAATTAATACTAATTCATCCATGCCAAACCGAAGCAGACAACACATTTAACACGTATATGGAAATTTAAAGGAAATGTAATTAACATGTTTAAGTACGAAAAAGAAGACTTACTATCTCCGAGAAGGGTACACAGCACCAGTTGCCCTGTCATACAACAGTCAGTAAGTTCAACAACCTTTTTCTCATAATAGACAAACCACGTCATGACAGATGTTATTGAGTCATACCTGGTCTGCTGTTTAGAAGTAAAGCTTGAGACTAGCCTTCCATTTGCTGAGCCAGAAATTTGGGCACTGCCCCCATTGCCAACAGACTGGACAATCCTACTTTCAGGGCCATCCATTTCCCGAGAATCCTTAGATTTACTCAAAATCTTGACATTAGACAGACCTCCAGAAACACTGAAGCCTGGACCATTAGATTGTTGATGCTGCATGACTGACAATTTTAGAGAATCATCCCCCAAATTAGAAGAGATGACTGCATATTCTTGAAGTGCTTTGTCACTTTTGATATTTTTGGAATCAATTGAAGGAACTTTTTTCATGCGATGAGACTGAGCCATTGGTGTAACTGCCACAGTGGACATATATGAAGAATAAGGAGTTGAGGCAGCCGCTGCTGCTGCAACTTTTGCAACTGCTGCAGTTGCAGCAACCATTTTCTGTGCACCTTCTCGGAGCTGAATATAGTCATCCTCAATCAAAAATAACTGAAAATATTAAAAGGAAGAAAACTTATCAGACTTTGATGCAAACCCATCGTCAACAATACAAACGTGACATGCATATAATTAAAAGAAAATGCAAGATATGCAGAACTTTTGACAAGTTGATTTTGAGTTTTCGATGGTTGAGTGGTTCATATCAAATTATGTTGTCCAATAACAATCTCTCTAATCAAGCTGTTTTTCGTCAAAATTATGACTAATCATATTTTATTGTAACCATTAATTTGATGTCTAGACACTCAAACTGAAATTAAAAACTTACTTCAGGATGGCTACCCACAAAATCATCCAACTTCCCATACTTCCTTTTGTAATCATGCCAATGTAGAGGTGCAAGCATCTTGCCCAGCCTGTTAGGGAGCTGTTTGAAACATTACACAAGTTACATCAAGTTAGCCAGGGAGAAGAAAAGCATATTTTTGTTGTAACTGACAGTTGACATTTAAAGCTCACTAACCGTTGAACTAATTCGAATTCTACCACCAGCAGGAATAGTACGAACAATACAGGCTAATAATGATTTTTCATCAAGGAGAGCAGTCTCTGATGTCTTTGTAATCGTTGATGAAGCCGTTGATCCAGAAGATGTGAAAACTTCAGACAAGACAGAATCAGTAGAATTGTTCTGAATCATTTCATCATGATTAACTGATTGGCTTTTGACAGGGGATGCATTTGTTGCAGAACTTGCTTGCTCAGACAATAACACTTGGTCATCAGGCCCATCATTAGATAATGTCACAGAATTTGGCTCCTGGATAAGGGAAAAAAAGGGTTACAATTTATCTTTTCAGCTGTAACAGTAACCAGATCAAAGAAAAAATTTGAATCTTCAAGAAGTGAAAATTAGCTTTCGTCTTATCAGCCACAAGAGGGGCCAGATCAGACACAGTTTTCAGATGCTTTTTTCAAGTACTTTATATTCAGCACTGTTTTTAAAAGAAAAACCAAGTGATTTGTAACCTACTTAAAAAACAACTTATTACATGGTGAAAAGCTCCTGTAAAAGCGTTTGTCTTCAAAATGAATCAAAAAGTATTCACATTTGAATTTTTACTAAGTTAAAATCAATGATTTTTACCCTATTGCGCTTTTCAAAAAAGTTTTCAGAAACAACCTTGTACTTTCAGTTGGTACATACAACTAAAATATCTAGACTTCTTCAAACAATTACAATGGAACAAAATTAGTAGTCGATCTAACCTCCTTATTTCAAACCAAAAAGATCAGACATGCGACCAAATTTAAAACTTGCAACAAACCTTAATTTCGCCATTTGGCTCAAAAGAGTTCAATCGCAAGGCCTCAGAGAACTGTAAAGAAATTTGTTGCATGCTCTGATCCTGCGGGGAAGCAACAATTTGACCCTTATCAACTGACTGAAGAACCTTAGAAAAATTCAAAAATTATCATCAGTATTCTACTAAAGTCTTGGGAAATAGCATAAAAAGATAATAACAATCATTAACCTGGGTTTCAGTGGTAACTGAAGAAATAACAGTTGGTGCCCCCTCGCCTTGCTGAATGTGAGCATCCAGATAGTCTCTACGAAGAGTTTGCCCATTAACAGACATTTCATAACTGAACTTAGCATCCGATCGCATCAAATTCTGATCAGTCTGAGAAGACGAAGGATGTTCCTGTATGGGTAATTGCGAACCCTCTGATACAGACTGAAGAAACAACTATAAGTAAACACAGTTAAAATACAGATAGAAATGCAGAGAGCTTAAATGTAGGTATCTTCTGATACCTGTTGACTCTGCCACTGCTGCACAGGTGATATTGAGGGCACCGGATGAAAATGTCCAACATGTGATTGAGGAACATGTGATGCAACAGAATTGGGCACTCCTTGTTGGTGCATAACAAATGGATGCAATGCAGTTACTTGGCCATGTGGAAGGTACGATGGTTGGACAAGTAAAGATGATGGTGTAATAGGGACACCAGGAACATGTTCAGTCTGGAACAAAAAAATACAAAAGGGATAAGATATTCGTTGTCTAATCAAGCCATTTCAATGAAGACAGACACTGGTATATCCATGTACGTTCACTCTAAATAAGTCAATTAGATCTCATAACTTTCTAGCATTGTGCATGCACTCAAGCACCACTACTTCCTCAATAACTGTCTATATCTTTGGCAACTAAAATACTGATATAAATGAATAGATCAATCTTAGTTCTTCAAACCAAAACCCTCAATAATGAATTAACTTTCAGCCTAGAATATTGGTACCCATCACATATTATCCTATTCCTCAATTGTTATTTCCTCGTCTTGCAAAAAACCATCAATTCACACAAAGAAAAACAGACTCTCCTTCTCTTTCTTGCAATCCAATATCATTCACAAACACCATCAACTTCGACGTCAAATACCAAGTTAAAGGGATGATTGGATTGAACAAATTAAACAAGGTCACTATTTTAACAAAGAAATACATGAACTTCCACCTAAACTTTAGTTAGCAAGTTGGCAAAAAATATGAAAAAAACACATTGAATACACATGTTCATAAAATATTCTGCATGAATTTTTTTTTCCAGTAACAGTATTATTAAAATGTTCTCATTAAAAAAACGCCGAAATCTAACAAATAAAAAAAAAATTGCTTCTATCTATATCTCATCTAATTAAACAACTCCAGGGAATGAGTAGTAGAACTTCAGTTAAGATAATTTTGTAAGCTATCTCAAATTAAGTAATCATGGACAACAGATTTCAAATGTTAAGAATTAAAGACATCCTACACACAACCAATATATATTATATAACAATATGTTAAGCAGTCAAAAAACCAAAACAATAGATATTCTATCCCTACAGATTAAAATTTAATTTAAAAAAATATATATATAAGATAAAATTTGCAATGCAGCATCTAAAATTAGCAACGAAGAACGTTTCCCAAAGTTCTTTCTATGAATTATAGCACCCAACCTGGATTGATGCATTGCCAGTTGATGAAAATGGTACACCGTTATCAGTGCTTTCATTTGGAAGGAGACCATTATTTCCACCTGAAGCATTGCTTCCATTTAAGTCAAATTGACTTCCATTTTCATGACCAAATTGAGTAGCATTACTTTTAGAATTCATTTGGGACATTCTTGAATCATCATTGTAAGTTCCACTCCTCTCTCTTGCATCAGCCAGTTCAAGCTGTAGTTGTTGAATAGTATGCAAATGAACTCTTTCCATCTCTGCAAACTAAAGCCAAGCCTAATGTTTACATCCATTATTAAAGGGCAGCACCAAATCACAACAATAAATCACTTGGCGAATATGAATTATTTGGGTCACAACTGAAAGGGATGCCACAAATAAAAAATTATTTCGTGTGTACCAATGCGAGCAAACTTAATCTGAGAAGGCAAAAAAGTTTGGTAGATCAACCTGTCTCTGAAAACCCATCCAAAGCTGATTGTATTGCTCTGTGCGCTCTCGCAATTCAGCTTGTAATGTTTGGTTTGTTGTTGATTGGAAAACATCCATCTCTCGAACACGAGCAATCCATGCTTGGGCCTCTCTTAACTGCTCATCTTTAAACATAATGGTCTCTTGAGCACCCCTATGCTGAAATAAAGAATCCACATTAATTCGTTTAAGACTAAATAAATAGAAAAAAAAAGTATTCAAAAAACAAATGATAAAACAAATGAAGACTCCATACTTGTTCCTGCAACTCAATAAGCTGCCTATCTTTTTCTTGAATATGTTCTTGTAGATCATGTATTTGTTTAATATGCTGAGCTCTTTCGGCTTCTGAGTGATCACGCTCCATTCTGAAAAAGGATTAACTCTGTAATAAAAGAAGTCCAGAAGAAAACCTAAACATCCAATAATTCAGGCAATAGAAAAAACCTGAAAGTTGCAAGCTCTTTGTTTTGCTCACGGAGGAGGTCTTGTTTGGCCCATGCCTAACATGAAATTGAATAGATCAGCATGTATAACTTATAACTTAAAACATTGACCACCGAAATTAACATCCAGGAAAACTTAAAATAAGAAAAGGAAAGTAGAAATTCAACAGACTGCTTCATTGTCTAATTTAATAGCATGCAGCTCTCTCTCTTTCTCTTCCATTTTCCTTTCAAGGTCATGAATTGTACGCTCCCTTTCACAAAGTTGCTCCTGCAAAACCATTTAAACAAATTTTAGAGTAGACGAATAATGTAAGTTAAAACAGATATTTCAAGTATAAAATGTCCCGTTTAGATATTAGTAATAATTAATGAAAACAGCTGCTTCTGATGCACCAAACTATTACAACAATAGAAACTTAACACAGCTGTTATCATAAAAAGGCGCAATTAAAAGTAAAACCATGTAGTTGTAGTAAAAAAATGAGAAAATCCAATTTCTTTCTCATGATGAGGATAGATTTGCACCTGCAGCTTGGTGGTATTATTAACATTGTCCTTGAGCTGAGCATCAAAGCTGTTTCGCATGTCCATTATCTCAGTTCTAGCAATTATTTGAGCCTTTAGGTCAATCTCCATTTGCAATAGCTCCTGCCTTTGTCTAACAACATTATGAAGCTGTTGCTGCAAAATATCATTGTCTAGTGTTCCATCCACTGTTATAGAACAAAAATCAACATCAAGAGGCTCTCTTCCTTGCTGCACCTTGAAAACAGGACAAAATCATCTTCAGGTTCTTAATTCCTTAAAACTAAAAAGCTATTCTCATACCATCACCTTACCTCATATATGGTTCTCTCGTCTGATTGCCCTAATTTGGCATTGTCTAACTCCTGTACATCAGCAGATGTCATTGAACAAATAAAAGAAGTTTTAAGAGCCACATCCATAGATACAGAGATAACCAATCAAAATGGAATACTCATACGTCGAAAACCTGAAATCTGTTGATCAAACCAAGAGTCTATACCCAGTATTGCCGTAATTTTAAACATCAAGATCAAATGGGTACATTGTACGTAACATTGACTTGTTAGACTAAAAACTGGCGCCTGGTTTACCGTGTTGTGCACATTGCTGGAGCTCATTGTTTTTTAACAGCTTTGATTAAACCACCCTTCCTATAAAAGTAACTAGCCATATCGCAATTGAAAGAATCAAGTCTGTTCACCTCGAGAAAAAGAATGTTCCATTCGCTTTGAGGTTTACTTTAACAACAAGACATTAGAGAAACCCAAGAACACCTAAGCTTAGAAAACGATAAGAGGAAAAACATATCGCGTCAAACAACACTATTAAACCCTAATCCCAATTTGGTGAGGTAAGAACTAACAAATGCTGTAAACCTAAACTAAAATTAGACAATAAAACGAATCATCTCGTTCTCTCGATCGCTAACAAAGTAAAACACTAAATTTTCAAAACGCACATCCCCCATTACTCCCGAACCAAGAATGAGACAATGCCAAGTGTTTACACGCCAAACAAGTACCTCGTCGTCTGGGTTCCGGGCGGAATGGTGATGGTCGGAGACAGCGCGCCACTCTTTGCGGGACGGAGGCGGCATCTGGAGCGAGGCACCGCGTACGGCGGCGGCAGTGGCGGCGGCGGCAACGGCGGCCGTGGCCTCCATGAAGCGAGAAGCGATGACGGTGGGCCCACGTCAGCAGGGAGTAGAGCGGGGGAGAATCAGTGAAAGGGAAGGAAAAAGGTAGAATGAGATGAGGAGGAAATCCCTAACCCTAGAATTGAAAAAATTGTAATAACGAGAATTGGAAAGGGGAGAAGAAGGACAATAGGGGATTGGGATTGGGATTTCGGAAGGGTTTTGGGGTTGAATGAAGAGTGTGTGAGTGTGTATGTGTGTGTGGTGAGTGAGAGAGTGGAGTAGGAGGAAGTGAGAAGATGATTGGCTGTGACAAATTTCGACCGGCACGGCGTGAACGCCATTTATAAGGCACATTCTCACTCCGTGGATGTCATCTCCCTCTTCACCTTACGCTTCCCGCGAACGCGTGGATCCTACCTTCTTACTCTCTTTTTTTGTTCGTTTCCTCCTTTTGGTTTTGGGCCTTTCATTTCTATTACTTCTTCTACACCCCATTTCATGAATCCATTAGAAAACATACGCAGTTGTTATTTGTAAGCCCTTTGTTATTCACTTCACCCAAGATTTTTTATTTCAAAATGTCAAAATTACCCTCTTAATTTATAATCAAAGCACTTTATCAACTTATTTTCCTCATTGGTGTTTTAAGCCATTATTTTGTGAGGCTTGTCATGGTTAACTATCAAACACAAATGTCATACATTTTGAGGGTTCACTCTTTGTTTTGAAGCTTGAGTTTAAGGGAATGTAATGTAAAACTTTACTTTTTTTGTAGTCTAAAAGGTCGATAATTTTATATTTATTCACATATGTCTGATTTTTTAACTAATTAAGTAAATTATCTAAAAAATAGTTATTTAACTAATTACAACACTCTTCTTTCCTAATTTAGATTCTTAGATAAAACAATCTTAACTCTTCTTTTCTTGAACCTTATTGTTTAAAGACTTTGTTATTATGTTTGTTTGTTGTTTTTATACATGCATAGCTAAAGTTTAATTTTTTTTTCCTTATAAATAAATGTAATTATAAATTTGATCTTTTCAATCTATCTTCGTCTTCTCCATTTTTTTTGTTACTATTTAATCTTCATATGTCATTCTATATTTATATAAAAATATAAAAAATATGATAATCGAAAAGAAATGCATGAATTTTTTATTGAAATTCATATTAAAAGATAATTCACTTTACTGGATTTATTTGTGAAATTAATTTACAACATAAATAATTTACACATCAATTTTATCTTAATTATGGTCTTAAAATCAACACACTTTAATTTAGATGGAAAAACAAAAAATTGGTAATCCAAATAACAAGGAATTCACCTTAGGTTGATTTGGTTCACCACAATTATATTGAACAAGTATTCAACCAAAATCCTAAAAAAAACACAATGATAAAAAAAAATATTGAAGACATCAAGATAAAATTAATAAAGTCAAAAGTCAATTGAAATGTTTTTTGTTAATATCCACAAAGAAAAAATAGTCTCCTTAACATTTATAGAGAAAAATTTAAAAATCAATAATTAATAACAACAAAAATAATTATAACAATATAAATAAAAAATATATATTTTATCAATAATGATAAAAAATATATAATGATTAACTCACACACATAAGGACACATTCCTCTTTTTGTGTCATCAATGCGAAATTTTGGTTTTTTTGTATCTTCTCAAAATTCACATTGTGCAGTTCTAATGTATATGGAATCTGGAGTATGATATTGTCTTTTTGATTTACATAATTGTGATGTCTCAAATATTATTTTCATGATACAATTCACGCGCATGAGTGATAGCATATCAAATATTGTATAAGAAATAAGAAAAAAAAATCATAGTTATACATTTGAAATGAAAAAGAAAGTAATAAGCCTAAAAACATTTGTCCAAGAAATAAAAGAAACAAATTTTAGTCATATAAATTAAAAATAAATAAATAAAGAAGATCAGTTTAATTTTTCCATAACACTAATAATGTTATTTTCTTAAAAATTTCCAAGCAAATATTTATTCAAGGAATTAGATTACAAAATATTAAATTTACTTTTGAATCATTATTGATATACTTTTGTTCTATTGTTGAAAGTTTGCATAATATTTTTGAAAAAAAATTTAAATTTTCCGCAAATTAAGTATAATATCAAAGGCATACTTAACATTTTGAAATTTTTAAGAGTGGTAGAGAAGAAAAATGATAAAGGTGTAATGAAAAGGGGTTGAATTTGCAACCTAATAATTAATATATGGGGTGTTACAATTAGTTTTTAATTACACAACATTTTTGTTGTTTTAGTTTCATCCTTACGAGTATTTTGTGATAATTATAGTTTGATAGTTTCGACTCAAAATAATATATTTTTGGGTTTTAAGAGGAACGAAAAAAAGAGTTTGAAGTGTTTGTAAATATGTAATATAGTTTTGAGTTGAAATTCCTTTTTAATCTCGATTTTGGTCAAGTTTTTTTTGTTAAATTAGTTATAATTTTGTTTTTTTTTTAAATAGATCTAAATTTTGTCAATTTTGTTCAATTTGGTTTTATTTTGCTAACACTGTTTAAATCATTAACGGTGATAAACAGTGAATACCACATGTCACTTCATGATTTTTTTTTCCATTTTTTTTTATTTATTTTTTAATGTCTACATGTCAATCCAATAATGTGCCATATGTCAGAAATAATGTTTTATATTCGATTTGGTTTATATATTTGTTAATTTTGTTCAATTTAGTCCTTTTTTTTAAATGAAGCAATTGTGTCCCTCAAATTGATACAAAATTTACTTTTTAAATTAAAATTCACATTTTTATTAAATATTTTTGTTTAAGGTTACAATTAATTTAAAATTAGAACAAAAATTTTAAGGATAAAGACTAATTTTAAAATTTTATATAAAGGATGTTAGTTTTTATCCTTAACACTTTCGTTGTAATTTTAAACTAATGGTAACCTTAAACAAAAATATTTAATAAAAAATGTAAATTTTTACAAAAATATCATTATAACATTTATATAAAAACTAAATTTGGTCAAAGTTCTTTATTTTAGTTTTATCCTTTTATAAATATTTTGTCATAGTTACGAGTGTTAAGTTCATTGTATAACGGAATATTTACGTTGAACAAAACCAAAAGAGGATGAATTGGTTTCTTAATAAAAGTTTGTGCCTTTGAATTTTTTCCTTTTGAAATCAGATTTACAATAAAAAAAACATTTCCTTTATAATAACAAGAGTTAAATAAAAAGAGTTGAGAAAAAGAAAATTGCACAATTTTTGTTATATTGGTTCAGTTCAAAAGATCCTACTTTCAGTTATTAATCACTAAAAATAATCTGAAATTATAAACACTAATATACTAAACAGTTTAGGAAAGAACACACATCTCTTAAAGAACCAAAAGAGAATAAGAACACTTTCCTTGAAATCATAAGGAATGAAACACCTCTATTAAACCACATAAGAGATGAAAGACACATTCCTTCAAATTCACAAAGGATGAACACCTCATTTAAATCACACAAAGGACGAACATAGAGTTATAACTCAATCACTCAAAATCACACTTGATGAAAGTTATCACGCTACCCATACTAGGTTTTCAAAGCTTTTTCACATAGAGTTATAACCCAACTCCTATATATTTAAATGAAAGTCTATCACTTTAATTATAGAGTTTATTTTTCGAAATTGGGTTTACAAGATGAAGATATTTTATTGTTTGACTTATTTTTGTTGTATTTTTTGTTTGTTGATACTTTTGATGTTCATTTATCTATGAATTATTAGTTTATATATGTATTATTTTTTATGATTTGTATTAAGCTATACCAAAAATCTTTGTTTTAATTTTATTTTTCTATAACCATTTTGATATAATTATGGACTAATATTTTTGTCTAGAGTTGTTTATGGAATTTAGGAAGAGCCAAGGTAAGAGTTTGTTGTGCTTGTAAGGCTTATAATACAATTTGTGATTCTAAAGTTTATACTTTTACTTCAATTTTGTTTTAATTGAAAGGGATTTTCTTTTTAATCTTTGTATTGACGAAGGTGATTAGAGATGACCTCTTTATTTTCTATGTTTTGTTTTGATTTTTTAAACGGAGTTGTCTTAAAAAAAAATGTCATTCTTCAACAATTAAGCTTAATTGTTTTAAGGTTACAACATTCACTTGGTCCTTGTTCTTGTACCAAAATCTCGAATAGGTCATGAGATCTTTCACTACTAGAAATTCTCATATTACATGAGATTTTTCTTGCAAATTTGTTAAAAAAAATTGCAAGAAAAGACTTTTTTTTGCTATTTTTTCTAAAAATTTTAATTGGCAGATAATTCTTTCATGGGTAATCATTTCCTACAAATTTATAAAATTTGTAAGTATTTCCTAAAAAAGTTGTTGTGAAAAGTGTTTTATACAAAATATTTTGCAAGAAAATTGGTAGCAATTTCTTGCAATTTTTTGTTCACAACAAAATTTCTAAGTATTTCCTACAAAAAAAAATTCAAAACAAAATTGGTAGGAAATGAGTTTTTTAGTAGTGTTTATTAGTGTCAATTGGGTCCATAATTTTGAAAATGTGTAACAATTAAGTCTTTTCGTTAGTATGGTTACGTTAAATATGTGTCACCAACTCCTTTTTTTAATTTTTATTTATTTTTATTTTATTTTTATTTTTTTCCATGTGTCATGCTAGTATTGTGTCATGTGTTGAGTCATTATGGCGACAAGTGTTAAGTGAATATCAATTTGGTCCATGTATTTGTTATTTTGATTCTATTTTAGTCCCAATTTTTCTTTTTAAATTTTGCAATTTCATCCCCTCCAAATTGATACCAAATTTTACTTTTATATAGATGTTATAATGATATTTTTATTACATATTTTAATGATATTCAATTTATTTAAATTTATATTTTATATTAAACTTTATAGATTCAAATGTAAAATTTTAAAAACAATTTTATAACTATAACAATTTTATGAATTCAAATTTAAAATTTTAAAACAATTACAATTTTATAAATTCAAATGTAAAGTTTTAAAACAATTTTATGATAAGTTAAAATAAATATACTTAAAATTTTAAAACAAAATATAAATAAATTTTAATGTAAAATATAAATTTAAACAATTAAGATTGTTCAAATATTTAATAAAAATATAATTTTTAATTAAAATATCATTATAACATTTATATAAAAGTTAAATTTGGTCTCAATTTAGAGGAGATAAAATTTATAAATTCTTAAACAAAATGAAATTGAAATGGAATCAAAATAACAAATACATGGACCAAATAGAAATTCATACAATGACTTGACATATGTCACCATACTAACTTGACATGTGACATGAAATTGACGTGATATGTGGAAAAAATATTATTTAAAAAGAATTAAAAAAAGCAAGGGACTGACACAAACACATATTTAACACTCTTAGTACCGTACTAACGAAAAAGATCTAATTATTACACATTTTCAAAGATATAGACTCAATTAAGACTAATAAAAATCTGGAGACCTATTTGAGATTGTACAAAAATGTGGATTAAGGATGTATTTTAGCCTTGGTTTAGTTGTCATCAGTATGTGCTAGTGTTTGTCGGTTGATATTTGGTGTTCTTTGGGTGCATTTTACATTAAATGTTTTAGATAGAGTTTATTAGTTTATATATGTATTGTATTGGACAATTTGTGTTTGATTATAGGAAATCCTTTTGTTTTAGTTTTATCCTTTTATAAGCATTTTTGTCATAAGTATGATTTGATGTTTTTACCCAAAGTTGAACATGAGTGTTTTTGGCTTTTTAGGAGGAGCTAAGGTAAGAGTTTAGATTGTTTATAAGCTTATAAGGTTAATTTTAATTTAGCACAATTTTTTTTCTTTTAAATTTCATCAACAAAAATATCACAAATTACTTTTTTTTTGTAGTTTTTTAAACAAAGTCCTTTTGAGTAAAAATGTTGTCATTCTCAATTGTTAAATTTGATTGTTTTAGTGTTTAATGGTACTTTAATGTTATTTGGGTGCATTTTACATTAAATGTTTTATCTATGCCTTATCAGTTGATTTATGTATTGTTTTGGATAACGGATTTGGATAACGTTGATGACCAAAAAATTTGATCTTATAAAAGATATTAATGGTAGGCAAAAAAATTGAATCTATGTGAGAATAAATGATTTGTGGTTTATTCACAATCAATCTTCTCACAGGCATATTGAGATGGTCTTATTGACTATATAATGATGAATAAACTATTTATATGTCGTTTACATGGAGGCTAACATGATATCTATTATGGTTAAAAAGGAGATGTAAGATTTTGGAAGGATAAATTGAGTGAGTCAAACTTATATCATGCACAATTTTAAAATCCTCAAGAACTAGGGACAATATAAGGTATGTGAATATCCTTATAAATTAATGTTCCTTGGTGCAATCGCTATAAAAGTGTAAAAAAAAATGCTAATGTGTATATGAAAATATACAATTTCGAAAGTATAAAGGAAATAATATGTGAAAATTACTTTGTTGTTGATGCCTTAATTGGTATGTGTAGATTGTATTTTCTCCTTCTTATTACTTATTGATAGAAACCCGATTATGTATGTTAATGAATTACTATGGTATGATGTCAATATCTAATTAAAGTTGTGAAGAATGCTAAAAGTATATTGCACTCAAATAATGTTATCTTTAATATCACGTATATGAGGTAAGTAATATTAATTCTTTAACGTGGTTTACTTAACAAATATGTAGTGGTAGTATATGATTGGGTGCACACTATGAGGTAACTATGGAACAAAAAAATTTCTTTGAAATGGGAAACAAAATTGAGAAATCATAGTAGATATTTTGATACAAACAAAAGATTAAGTCACCATGAAGTAATGCAATATTTTATTCAATGAAATGTCAATAATGTTTCAATTAACTAAATAATTTAATATTTTAGGACAGTGTCAATTTTTATATTTAACTCATCACGTGAGTCAAAATTGTCGATCGATGATGATATTTCAAAAACAAAAAATTTGAGAAAAAATATATCGAGCATTTATAAATTTGTTTTCTTTATTCATATATATAATTAGTCCAAATAACAAAAACTGTAGTTTTTTACATGTTTTGTGTGTATTTGTTATATATGTTTTTTAATCTATATGCCGAATTTATACATATTTTATTTGGTATAATGTTTTTGTGAAAAACAAATCAAAATTAAGATCACGTTATATTGAAAAATAAATAAATTTAAACTTATAAAAAATAATTATTTTAAAATAAAACAAAATTAGTAACACACTTAATTTAACACAATCAATACCAAAATAGTAGTACCAGTGGCAGAACTTGAACACAAACTTTAGGAGGCTAAATTATTATTATTTTTTTTTTCATTTCTTTACATCATTTTCTCTATTCAAAATAATCATTCTTGACAATAGAATTCAAATAATATGACAATAATATATATGAAAAAGTAACATAAAGTTTATCATCAATAATAATATATTAAACAAAAGTTACTTGTAGGTAGAGTGTTCCTCTACGATTTTTCAATGACTTAAAATCTTCAATAATTAAATCAGAACCGAAGGTAGTTGCAATATCCCTTTCCATGAAAATCAACTCAATTGCCTGTAACAATGAAAACATCTGAGTCAGGTCATTTGCTTGGTTTTTTACTAAAAAGATAGCACGGTAAGCAATATGCAACATCTTTTAATGGCGAATACTCTAACCATGAAGGAAATCAGCTAAATCATGTATACTGAAATCTTCTTGGATGATCACTTTGTTAGTTTTGGCTTCTCATGTCAACACACTTTACTAGACAATGGACAATTTTCTAGATGCATTTGATATGGACCTCATTTTAGATAAGTCATGCATACCTCATTAATTTGATTTGGTGGGTATTGCCCAATTTGAATACACTCCCACGGATCACGTTATAAAGCATTTTCAAATTCATTATATCTAATTTAGGAACTTTAGAGAGTTGTTTTTCATTTTCTTCAATTTTTTGATTCTCATGAAGTTTCACAAATTTAAATGACGTAGATGCATTTTTTCATTTTCATCACAAGCTTCCTTTTGAAAAAAAAAATCAATTCTTTTACTCTTTACCATAATTTTTCTAATATAAATTTGTCACCTCTCACCTATTTACAAAAAGATAAAATTATGAATACCTCAAATTAAATCTTAAAAACAAGACTTAATATTTTAAGAAAACTAATAACTTCTAAATGATTAATAGAAGAGTTTGATAAACAATTAGAGCATGATTTTATTATCTCTAACAATCTCTAACATATATATATATATATATATATATATATATATATATATATATATATATATATATATATATATATATATATATA
>Ga0214542_1006215_pt1 | contig 21990 bp, 13 predicted proteins | sample CNSS1metaG_FD_160096 | JGI IMG/M metagenome (GOLD analysis project Ga0214542, IMG submission 160096) | Root nodule microbial communities from cowpea collected in UCLA plant growth center, Los Angeles, California, USA - CNSS1 | ecosystem: Host-associated > Plants > Roots > Nodule | place: USA...
TATATATGCAGAGGTACATATTAAAAGGAAATCTACAACCTTGATGCAACCCAAAATTTAAAATTTAAAATTCTCAGCAAATTGATAGTTTGTGAAAGAACATGCACGCACCTAATAATGCATACGGCCCTGCAACAAGTGCCTGAACCAAAAGTTGTTGCATTTATTAGCAGATAATAAAATTGAATACAATCATGTAATCAATCATTTCCAAATCAAATAAAGATATGGAAGAAAATATTCCTTATTGGTATTAAGGAAGTAGACAATATTCAAGATTACTGTCTATTACTTAGGAATATTCAGTTAGATACATACTCAAGCAGCAATAGGTAGAATTCTGAAAATGTTATAGTGACAGAAAAAATAAATAACTAGAAACTGCTATCAATTGTTTTTCCCGCAAATACTGTTTTCTACCATTAGGGGGTGTTCTATATATCATTTTACAAAAGAAAATGAACCTCATAATACATTGACTGATACTTAACTTAAGAAAGCCAGCCAGATTGACAAATAACAGTTGGAAAATCACACAGATGTCATTAAAGAAATTGCCACTTACCGTACCATAACCTAATAGTTGCCAAGGAGAAGGACTAACTTCCTCCAGAATTGCTTCTGCTTCCTGTAAATGTACCAAAAGGCACGGGCATCAATAACAACCCAGCATATATGATCAAGCTAAAGTTTCTCTTTTAAACTTTTACATGCCTTCACAATGAAATCATAAACACGGAACATATATGGAGCCCAGGACAACACAAAGCAGTAAGAGTAGTTACCTAATTAGGTCATAATGAGAAGTGAAAGAATATGTTAGTTAGCTAGCTTGGACAGTAGGAGGGGTAAAAGAGGATTCCTTCTAAATTGGCAATATTGGAGAAACCAGCACTAGCTGAAAGGGAAAACCTTTATTGAAGGGGAAACCCTTGAAAGGAGTATTATTTTTTTTTTTGTCATTTGATCTCTCATCACATATGCATTCTTTCACTTCCTCTCAGTCTTCTAACCTTTCTTAAATTTCAGGTTCTATTTATGGCTTTGTAGCCGGCACACACACAAGATGAAGTTTTATGAGAATAAATTGAAAAAATGCTGGAAAAAATCTTAATTGATTGATACAAGATCAGAAATAAGCAATTACAGGATTAGAAATATATAGGTTTCACTTCATTTGTCCTAAAGCAAGATTTATAAAGAAACTGCAATCTTGATAAACTTCCAAAAAATATGCCATGACTCCATGAGACTACTTTAAAGTTTACTAAAATGATGTGCAAAATCATAGATTGTTGCACATTCTGTATTAACATTCAGAAGACAATGGAACTGGAAGATGAATAACTAAAGGTAGCTAACCAATCGCTTGCTTTAGAAATCATTTCGGTGATTTTAGGCCTTTAGGCAAATATTAATTTACAACAAGGAGCATAAACTCCTAGCTCAAGCACCTAAATAGCAGCACCATCACCTAATCCGGTAGAGTTTTCATCCCATTATTTTTGGTTACTTACGGTAATAAAATAATAGTAGTTTGGTGAATACCTCATTGAGTATGGAAAGTGCAGTCTCAGGTTTGAGTTCTTTGATGCGGAGACCTTCTTTCATCCAAGACTGAAAGCCGCCTTGAACCAAGAACGTATTCTGTAATATCATACAAAGGTTGTTAATTTTATGATACTCCACTGTATGTTTGATATCAAAGTTGGTGCTTAAATGGACTGTGCAGAATATATCTGTTAGTCAACCTGGGCAACACAAACCACCACACTAAAGCACAGATACTTGAATCAAAAGCTGTCTCTGTCTATTATTTCTGACAATTGACATTTGTGTTGACAAGGAAGGACGAACTATTAGTTTGAACATACAAATCAGGGCAACTTGAATTCAATCAAATTCATTTTTCTTTCCATTTACAGTTTCAAGCAATCAAAACCTCGTGTCATCTACTGGAGTATCATGAACTAGGTCATAAATCATCACATTTTAACTTCACAATATGATTTCAATCCATTTTCATCCAAAACTATCATGTTATATTTGATATTATCGATAAAGATACCGCTAATGTTGAAATCAAGCATACACAAACAAAGACTTAAGTTATGTGGAATAGTAGGAGTACATTTGCTGGAATTTTTCTCTACTATTATCTTACTTTTTCCCCCATGATGAGAAAACTCTTCAACCCCAACCTTTAAATACAAATGCCAAATTGAAGGATTCTATGTCAGATAAGGAAGCAGAGTAAACTGATATTCCCAACCTAGATGCCACAACTCGCAGTACAAAGTTAAACTCAGCCAAGAATTTTATGTAACATATCAGTAGTTTTGCAGCAATATCTCAGCAGGTATAAAAGACTTGCCTTGACCCCAATCTTCTTCAAGGATCTTGCAATGCCTTTAGAACGAGTACCATCAGCATCCAACACTATAACCTTGGAACTGTCCTATAGGCCAGAGAAAATAAGATTTGAAGACATAATTTTTCATGCCGACTTCTAATCACGTGTGAAAAGTATACGTTCACCTCATTAAATAGAGAGAGAAATAGAAGGGTGGGTATAATATACCATTTTGCAAAGAATGTCAAGTAGAAGAAATCCAAAAGAGGAATATTTTTCTAGGGTTATCCCATGGACTTTCTACTAATTTTATTCAGAACTATAGATCTTATTCCAAGATACAAAGATAAACACCTTAACAGTCTTCAAATTTCGAATAATAACAGCAATCAAGGAATCTTCAAGGTCTCTACCACTCTTCAACAACTTGCGTATGGAACCATCAACCTGACAATTGCATAATGTCATGTAGCAGTAGAAAGATTATAAATTAGTTGCTAATCTATCTAACAAGAGACCAATATTCTGAATTTGTTCCCTTTAAAAAAGATAAGGTGTACCACAACAATTCCAATCACATTTTTTAAACATTACTGTGCTTTAAACCAACCTCAAGAGGAGTTACACTTGCATAACGAAACCGAGCAGCTCGTCGGAGATCAGGAATGCCATCTTTTTCTCGCAATTCCTGAGGAAAAAAGGAGCAGTGACTTCATCGGTCAAACTTGGAATCAAAATAGCTAGCCAAACTAATTCAAGGAAAACATTCAAAATATGAGGAAACCATTGTTCAAATTAGGAAGAAGTGTTGACCAAAATTGGAATGGGCATCAAAACGCAAGGTGGTTCATGAATTATACAACTTTTTTTCCTGCTACGAATAAAAGCCAGAAAAGTTAATCGTAACTTGCCTCAGAGCGGACATCAATAAGTGCAGCCTTTGCATCCTCAGACAAAAGCTCCAAAGCTGATTTAGGGGACAAATCTCCTGAATACCCTCCATATTTCCACAACCAATAAAAGGCCCTGCATATCTATGAAATCTATTACCGATAGCGTTTCTTTACGGAAATGTTATTATCCAATACGTAAACAACAAAATTTACTTTTGAGGAAGGAAAATTCACATACCATAATGTGGCTGAAGAGCCTACAAGAACAAAAAATGGAATAATTGGGTCATTTGGATCCAAGCCAAAAGTCTTCTCCAATGAGTAGACACCCGTGTATATCTACGGATGGAGCATAAATTGTTCAATGCATAAATAGACTAGAAACATTCATCAAAGTTAAAATGTTTGTGAAACGAAACAGCATGTTGAGAACTTGGATTCAAAATATTTCAACCACCAGTAAGAGCAAATAACTTCTGTAGTAAAGTGAAGACTATGAATCAGGTAAAGTTGAGAGTAAAGGATCTTATCGAATCTTCTGTTATTCAGTAAAATTACCCTTTGTGTTGCAGAGCCAACAGGCCTCAAGATTTCTGTTGCTTTAACTTCATATACATTGACTGTGTCCCTAATCTCTGCTGGAAGGAGATCCTTGGCTGACCCATATAGGTAGACAACATACGAAGCCCCGCTTGTCAGGGAACTCTCTACTACCACAATTGCGCGGCGCAACACATCAATAACCACAGCAGGTGCTTTATTTGTGATTCCACTCAACCCACTTGAAAAGCTAGTGAGTTTATTGTTTGCTATGTCTCCTGTTTGATCAACAGCAGAAAATGCCTTACCAAAAGCATTATCAACAGATTTAGTAGCAGTTTTACCAACAGAATCTGCAAAAGAAGTGACTGTATCTAGTGAGCTTCGTAAAGCATTTTCTCCCTGATTGACTGAGGCCTTGAATGAGTCACTGATTCCAGCAAAAAAGTCCCCAACACTTGCTTTTGTACTGGCTAATGATTCATTGTCCACATTAATTGAACTAGGCCTTGGGGCAAAATTCTCTGGTATTATATCAGTAATTGATAGTGTTTCTGGTTGTGGTGGTGTCACTAATGTAGTAGATCCCTCAGTGGACTGTTCTTCTGCAATGGCCACTAATCCCTCTGGCACAGTGGATAAATGATAACTTTCCATGTGCCTCAGTGAATGATGTCCGTCGGTTATCAGTGGTGAATAACCCCGTGTGCTTGTAAGGTATCGCCCCGGTTCACTTGTAGAAGAAAGACCATCCAAGACCGTCTTTGAAGCAGCACGCACTGCAAATGAATTTCTGAGTGAATAAGCTCCATTTTGCGAAGCCAGATGCACGCCTTCTTCAACCACAAGTCTGCTTTCGGGATCTTTCCGATTGGGAAGCAATCCCCCAAACAAGGGAATCTGCAAGAACGAGGTTACGTGTTTCAAGTAAACAAAAACTAAAACCACAGAGATAACAGAAGTGACAAATTATTCCTGAAACACCCAGATAAATAAAAGTAGAGTATTTCATAAAAACATGGTTCCCATGGCTGAATTGAGAATTTTGATCGATGGGTACGTAAGAATGGTGAAGTAAGAAGAACGAAAATTAGTGGGTAGGAATTGACCTGGGAAGACGTGGAATAACTCGGGGTGGCTGAGCAAACAGGCAACATTCTCATACTGGCGATCGATCACGAAATACATAAATCAAACATTAGCCGCAATCATCCTACACAAGCAGTGAATCCAGATTAACACGCGTCTCTGATTCCATCAAATGTGTGTGTGTTTAGTTATAAATTATGAATTAATTAATGAATCAATTAATGCGTAACAGAGTGAGGCTCACCTCAGTCCTTTGCTCAGTCCTTTTGTTAATTTATTTTGATCGAGGTTCTGGTTTATTTATTTATTTGAAAAATAAAGGTTGATAAGAAATTTTTGTGGAATGTTTATGGCAGATTATCCGAATGGAATAGAAGGAGGATATGGTGGAACACCACTGGCTCATCCTATTTTCTTCCTTTTTGTCTCTTATGCAGCAGTGTCACCACACAAACTTGTATCGCACATGGATCACTCGTTCCTTCTAATGCCAAATAAATTCACACACACACACTCGGATCAGATGCATGGCTCCTACGAAGAACATGACTTGATAAATCAGTCCAGACTAATCAAAATCAATTATTTGATTCTTCCTTATCTATTAAAGATTTTGGCAAGTCTGTTGTAAAATGAATTTTTAAGTTAAGCATTCAATTCTAAAAGATTAGGACATAGTAGTAGATTAATTATTGGTCTTGATACATGATCGATTAATTCAAATATTTTGTTCATGCTCATCTAGAAAATAATTTTGATAGATAAAATAATATATTCAAAATTTATTATGGAATAATTTCGAGTGATAAAAATATATATATATATATATATATATATATATATTAAAATTAAAGGAAATATATTATATAATAAAATTAAATGGAATTTTTGTTAGAAAGACTTTCGATATTAGACATTGATATTAATGAGATCTGAGTTCAATCACATCAAACATTGACACTACTCTCAATCCAACATATTAAGATAATGAGTTTATGGATCTTTATACTAATATAGTGCTCTACTCTACTAATGTAAGACTTAAACTCACACTTGAATTCTTAACAACATGAAAATACTATTCAATAATGATAACACAATTTTAGGGCCGCCACTAATTTGTGTACATTGTTTAAATCTTTACACCCATTCAATTATTATAATAAGATCGTAGAAATTCAACTAAATATTAAAGTTAAAAGTGTGACTTAAGCTTTATTACTAATAGACCATAAAAATCAAAACAGTAAAATATAAATAAATAAATAAAGATGTATTTCCTAATTTAAGAAAATGAGAAAAAAAATCACATTAAGTTCACTAAACTTTCGAACAATTCTTCCACCTTATATAAGCACTAGAAAAAACAAAACATAAAATATGATCAATCTCATAGTAACGTGATTACACTGTTGAATGATATACTCAAGCATGGTTCAAATATCATGAGACTCAAAATAATCATAATAAACACTACCAAAACTTATGTATAAGAATAATTTGTAACAAAGTTATGGAAAAAACATTTAATCATAACAAAATATTGATTAAGTTTAAGTGATATTTTTATGTACAAGTCGAATCAAACGCATACATATTTTTATATGTTTGACTTAAGTGTATTTTGAACTAAAATTCAAACCCACCAATTAAAACCGTGAACATTCAATCAAATGCTACATAACCACTAAAAATAATACATAATCTGAAATGCATTTTAAAAAATACATTTTGAATTTTACATTCTATGAGCTACTTATAAATTTACAAATATTGATGTCAAAAGGAAAATAAATTAACAAAAGATAATAAATAAATTCAAGATATTTTTGAAAGAGTTTTGTTTACAGAAACAATATTTACACTGGGTAGCTTCATTAAAGAGTGACACACCTCCTTTATAATACCACAAAAAGATTTCTATCATGACAAAGGATCCTACTTATAAACTAGGTTAAAATGTAATATAAGAACTTTCTAAGTTTAATAATTCTTCCTATGAGTGTAGTAGAATTAGACTCACTATCAATGTCCTCAGTATTTGGTTGTGATTGTTCAAACTCTAAGTGGTTGTTGGTTTTTGTGCAACTGGATTTTGGGCTAGGCTAAGATTTGGATCATAATTCTGTGTAGTTCGGCTCATGACAATTACTTTTGCACCCCCATCAAATTTTTTCTCTCATCTCATAAACATTTGTGTTTTCAATATTAAATAAAAAATTAAATTTTATGCCAAAATTCGAAAAAAAAACTACTAAAATGGTTCATATTGTCAATTAGTAATAAATAGAAAAAATAACAATAAATTATTTAATTATTTTCGATATTAATTTGTAAATTTAATTATTTATTATAGAAAACAATCTTGACTTTACTTTATACGTGTACTTTATTAAATTTGTATATTAACCGATATTAATAAGAACACTTTTTTATGAAAAATAAATTAAACAACAAAATTTGATATTAATTTAACAAATACAATTTCTATTACTGATACTAATTATTTAACAAACAGATCATTTGAAAAAGAAAAAAAAAACTACAATTTTCTTTTGTTTTTAAGTATAAAAATCTGGCAACAGATTTGGCCATTTTTTTGCTAACGGCTAAATTATTTGGTACTGTGCTGGTTCAGAAAAATAAAAAGCTGGATCCCAAAGTAAAGGCGATGAAAGTGAAGGAAGAAAAAGAAAAGAAATGAAATGAAAGTAGAGTAATAGAAGCGGTTGTAGTTTTTAAAAAGTAGAGTTAGATGCAGAGGATTGATTCTGGACTGTACTACCCTTCACTCAGTTTATAAAGAAGGAGATATTTTCATAGCCACCACTCTGATATTTCATCTTAAACCCTAGCCAGCCGCATTGCTCTTCCCTCTTCCATTCGGTATTTTTCTTCTTCATTCTTCGTCTATTTTAACCTTAAACCCTATTATTTTTATGCATTTATCCCCCTCACTTCTATGTTCTTTTCTCATTTCCCTAATTTTTGTTCATTCGTGTTGATCGTTTCCTTGGAGTTTTGGGTGGGTTCACGGGTTTTTCATTCGTTTTTCGGATTTCCCACTGCCGTTCAGGTGCCAGTATGCTTATTTGAATTTTAGGTTGATGCTTTTAGCAACTATCATGTTACTTGGTCACTGAGAAGAATAGATGCTCTGTCATCACTATGTTCTTTTTTTAAGGTTTCTGATTTCTTTGCGTTTGAGTTTTCTGCGTTTGGCATATGGAGATTATAATGCCTTAAACGAGACCACAAAAGTTGTGTTGGATTTTGAAAAGTGAGGTCTATATAACATTTTAGAGTTCTGTTAATCGGTTGTTGTGTTGTGATTACCATGATCATGTATTTTTATACTAGCGATCGTCACCTTACTGGTCTTATTTTTGGTTTCAGGAACTCAGGCAACAATCATAATGGCCTTCTGTAATAGGGTTGGAAATGTCTTGAGGCAGGGTGCTGCTGGCAGCACACAAGCACCTGTTGCATCCATGCTTAATTATATTCGCTGCATGTCTTCAAGCAAGCTTTTCATTGGAGGTATTGACATCTGTTGCAAAGATTGTGATGAATACAAACTACGTAGTTGATGCTAATTTTTGTATGTTTCTATTGGTTTGGTCTTTTGATAATTCAGGCCTTTCGTACGGAGTTGATGACCAGTCTCTTAGGGACGCATTTGCTAGTTTTGGAGACGTGGTTGAGGGTGAGTTCGGCTTCTTTCGTTGTTGTTATCTGGTGGTTCCATTTTAGTAACAGAGTCACCTGTTAGCGTGGGTTTACTATATGTTATCTAGTTTTAGTCGGTTTCATTATAACATGCATAGTTCTTAGTAGCAGCCGGTATAGCACAATGGTATGGATGAAGTCCTCTCCAATCTGTTATCCTGACTCCATTGTGGTCCAACTTCCACTAAGACGCCATATGGCAGAAGCAGAGTTTCGGCCTTTTGCCATTTTTTCTATCTTTTATTGACAATTGATGCACCATTAGATTTTTGGAGTATGTTGCAGAATGCCATATTGTGGTGACGGTTTTTAAGAGAAAATTTACTGGTTTACTGGTTTGGTTATTTGCGAAATTGGAATAAAACATTAGAAAAGTCGAGTTTGCCAGCACTGAAAAATGTGAGCCTGGTCCCTACTTTTGGTTCTGGCTTACTTACACTTGCTGTCTGTTTCACAGCAAGGGTTATAACTGATAGAGACACTGGTAGATCGAGGGGATTTGGATTTGTCAACTTCTCCAGTGATGAGTCTGCAAGTTCGGCACTGTCTGCAATGGACGGGCAGGTAAGAATGCTTTTCTGTTTATATTTAACTTTGTTGTCATAGTCATTGCTAGTTGACTGACTTGCTATGGTGGTTCTTTAGGATCTAAATGGGCGAAGCATCAGGGTATCTTACGCAAATGATAAACCTTCTGGACCTCGATCTGGCGGCGGTGGTGGTTATGGCGGTGGTGGTTATGCTTCTCGTAACGGCGGTGGAGGTGGAGGTGGTTATGGTGGTGGCGGTGGCGGTGGCGGTTGGTGATCCAATTTTTTTTTTCTGGGGATCGTGCTTAGTTTTGAGATTTAATGTTTATGCCAAGAACTTCGATTTAGCTAGTATAATCAGTGGAATGCCGTGTTTTCTTCGGTAACATTTCTTATTAGTTTCGTTATTCTAACTACCTTTATGTTACCTTTATGTGATGTCTGTTTCGATCAATCAAGGGGTTGGATTTCTCATTAGTTTTCAATTATGGGTTGATTTATTTGGGCCTTAAAAATCACCGAGCCCACTCAAGGGCATTAAAATCTTCAGGATCGTTACTGTCCAAACACTATCATTATTATTTGTGTGGCGAACATGGATGTATCAATAGATGTTTTTCTTTTCTTAATCACTGTTCATATAATAAAATGGTGTTCTTGTAAGTTAATAGAACAGAATTATTATTTTAACTAGTGGAAATATAATGGATGTGTTCTTGTGCATTTTGAGAATTTGGTGTACATGGGATTAACATTAGACTCTTGGTAAGGTAGTATCTACTGCTAAAAACCTAAATGACATGGAGTGAGTGGTTATTTTGTATAATATGAAATAAAATTGGAAGTATGAGTATTGTAGATTTGATTGGTTGTGGAAGGATAATGGTAATACTTATAATATTAATAAGGATAGAACGACGAAAACAAGTATGTGAAATAGGGATATTTTCAACATAAATTTATTTATATGTATGTATGTATGGCATGTTTTACTTGTATAACTGAGTTTATCAATTTTATGTTGGGGATGGATACTGGAATATGAGGAAATAGAAGTAGAGAGAATAGGTATGCTTTGAATAATATTAAAATTTTAGTTTTTATCTGTGAACACTGAAACGCAAATAATAGTATATTAGCAAACATTTTCTTATGATTTTACTATGATGTTTTGTGACATGGTGACTTAGTTTTCTACGTTTTGAAGACAAATGCCCATTAATTACCAAAGTTTATTGAAGAAATTATTTTTCCAACTCTAATTGATTTATTAACACCCATTCTTACCAAAGCTTATTGAAGAAATAATTTCTTCAACCCTAATTGATTTATTAACACCCATTTTCCAAGAAAATGTTAATATAACTCCCTTGAACAAAAATTATTAGAAAATTCATTCAAAAAACTGAAAGTAATTTTTAATGAGTTTTTAGTTCACAATTTGTACGAAGTTGAACAAAGTTTCTACGAAGATCTTTTTAAATATGGTAATAAAATAATTTTCGTGGATGGAATGTCCGGTGAGTGTCGGTGACCCTAAGGTGGGGGGCATGTGCTTATGTCCCTATTGTTATTGTTGTGTTATGCGTTAACGAAAGATATGGATCACGTCAATTTTTTCACTGAAATAGCACTTGCACAACATTGATGGTGGAGTGTCTTTCTCCCTCTCAATTGAAAAATTTGTCCTCTTGTATCAACATCACATCACAACCATACAAACCCAACACTATTTTTTTTTTTCTCTGTTTGCTTAAACTCTGCAATTCAACACACACTCTTCATCCCTTCCCAGTGCACACAGCTTTTGTCTTAGGCTGTGTGACAGTAGCAAATGATTTCACAATACAGCATTTTTTTTAATTTATAATTTAAAAATAAGAAGGGAGTTGTTTTTGTAGTAACAGTTATTCTTTTAAATCTAATCAAAACCAAATTCGCGAGTTTTGTTTTATGCAGTGATTATATTCATAAAAAATATAATAGTGTACATATATCATGCATGCATTATGCAACCAAGTTCGGTATCTTAGCAAATTTTCAAACTTATATTTTATGAAGGTAAACTATTCCTGACTTTTCTGTTAATTGGTCCCCTTATACTTACACATTAAAATAACAGAAAGAGGAAACATTCCATTGACATTAACTGCATAGACGACCATTTCTCTGTCCCTCTACTTCTACCTTCTGGTAGGATCCATGCCACCCTTTTCCTTTTAATTTCAGAATTAAATAAAAATAACAAAATCATGTTTTTCCCTTCAATAAAATCAATTTTAACTATCACCATGGTGGATCATGAGAAATCCTTAATCCCAAATTTTGATACAGATTTATTTTAATGATGTACCAGGCATGGACTGTCGGTGTACAAATTTCACACTTTAAACAAATAAAAAACATTACTAGTTTAATGAGATTTTGAAGACTCCGGTGGTCAACTTTGTTAGATACAGTACCAAAGACACAATGTGTAATCCCTAACTCTTTTGATTTATTCGGAAAAAAAGTTCCAAGCTTTCTAAATGTATATCATATTATATTTAACTGAACACAATTTGAAGACATGGGTTGTTGTGAACTAGATCAGATCTAATACAAAGAGACACAAATTCTTGACTCCTTCATTGGTTGGACTATCTTTCTCGGTTGATCCTTCCCTAACTTGAAGCTCACCAACTCCACTTTAGCTGAATTATTAGGTATGTGATGTTCAATCTAACAATGGAAGAATGCAGGGATTAATCAGTTAAGTTAGCATTACAAGGGATGAAATGATGACACGTGAGAAATGAGTTGGCAATGGCAGTAACAGAGGAAGAATATTAAACCAGGTTGCAGTCTACGCGTATTGGCCTCGTCTACCATTCAAATTATCCCATTTCCACCCAAAAATCTTTTCTTTTTCCATTTGGTCAAACATTGCATACATATCATTGTTCCATTTCTCAAGAGGCAATCGCCGTGTGAAGTGAATGCATACACCATCCAATTTACAGCTCTACAAGACAAGAAGCTTGTGACACACTCACACACACACACAAGTTTTTAGTGTGCTGCAACTAGCTAATGAAGGAAATTTCTACATGTGAATTGTTCACTTTTGGGTTTTTTAGGTTTAGGGTTAAAGCTACACCAACTTCACTCTCATAAGCCCTAAACAGTTTACTATAATAGCATTAATGTAGATGAAAATAATGAGTAGTAGTAAATAAGTAGCAAACATAGAATTAAAGGGCAGAGGGAATCGTAATTATTTAATTGGATTCTCAAAATCTTGACTTAGTGGCCAACGACGACCAAAAGGCCTTCAGAGCTTGCAATAATTATGCTTTTTTTTGAAGCCGCAAGTCTTTAACTTGTAACACAACTAAACGCGTTCTCTTATGAAAGTTGCACCTAAATTACGGTATTTGTTCATAAACAGTAAATTCCAAAATTGTATTCGTATTGTCATGGAGAAATAAAGAAAGAAGTGAAATGTCCATGGTGCCCACAATGCCTCTTTGGATTGGGACCTGGGAATAAAGAACTTTAAAACTTTACAACTTGAGAATGACAATGGTACTTATATTAAGAAATGTTGTTGTTTTTTACGAAATACTTGGTTATAACCAGAAACAAACTACAATAATGTGACACAGTCACAGTTACTTCTTAACTAAAATTTAAATCAGAAGAAGAGATGTTTAACTACTTGGACAAGGAAGCATGTTAGTGTTGAATTTGAATAAGATGTATGCAGAAAGAAGAAAAAGCAGTTGAATAAAAAGAAAAGAAGAAAGAGGTAATTGAATGAAAGGTGTGAAATGAAAATATATTGATAAAGAAGGGGAGAGATCTGCAACCTTTGTGGCAGAGCCCACCAGCCATTATTACAAGCCTGATTCTCTTTGGTTTAGGTTTGGATACAGATCTACACAATACATACATACAGTGAGACACTTGCTATTGTGTTCCTTTCCTTCACATTTATGTCCTTCATCTATACCATCAGATATTTATATATGTATAGTTGCCACAGCAACATTTGGGTCCACGGAAAATAATTAACAAAAAAGAATGACAGCAATAATTAAGGAAGATGAAGATGAAGATGAAGATGGAGATGATGATGATGACGTGGCGAAGGCATCAGTTGTCAAGACGAGATTCCCTTTTGGGCCTGAGTTGGGGTCCGTAATAACCGACGTACCATTTCACGAACTTGCGGAGGCCGGTGGGGAGGTCGGTGGTGGGTTTGTAAGAGAAATCGCGGAAGGCCAGGCTCACATTGGCGTGTGTGTAGGGGACGTCGCCGTTCGAGGGCATCTTGATCACGTGCTTTTTCGCTTTCGTGTTCAGCAACCCTTCCAGAATGGAGACCAGGTTCCCCACCGGGACCGGTGAGGTGTTGCCCAGATTGTAAATCCTCAACTGGGCCGGCCCACGTTTCTTCCCACCGCTCCCGGTGCTCTTCTCGGCGGTGTCCAGAGCCCCCAGGCACCCCTTCACGATGTCGTCGATGTAGGTGAAGTCACGCGCCACCTGCTTCCCGTCCTGGGTCTCGTACACGTCGATGGTCTTCCCCTGGAGGATGTCTTTGGTGAAGAAAAAGTAGGCCATGTCGGGTCTCCCCCAGGGGCCGTACACCGTGAAGAAGCGGAGGCCGGTGAGGGAGAGGCCGTAAATGTGGTTGTAGGTGTGGGCGATTTCCTCCCCGGCTTTCTTGGTGGCGGCGTAGAGGCTGGCGGGTTGGTCGGTCCGGTGGAGCTCCGAGAAGGGATTCTGGGTGTTGAGGCCGTAGACGGAGCTGGAGGAAGCCCAGACGATGGAGGGTTGGGGGTTGGCGGATTTGGCAACTTCGAGAAGGTTGACGAAGCCTGCAATGTTGGCGGTGATGTAGGACTGGGGGTTCTGCATGGCGTAGCGGACGCCGGCCTGGGCGGCGAGGTGGAGGACGTGGGTGAAGGCGACGACGTCGAAGAGCTTCCGGAGCAAGGGCGTGTCGTTGAGGTCCCCTTCCACGATGAACACCTGGTGCTTGGCCAGCATTGCTTGGCGGGCGCGCTTCAGCGAGGGGTCGTAGTAGGAGTTGAAGTTGTCCAGACCCAGCACCCCGTCCCCCCGTCTTTTGAGGGCGAGGGAGCAGTGGCTGCCGACGAAGCCCGCAGCCCCGGTGACGAGGACGGTGAGGCCGTTGGGGCGGCGCGGGGTGGAGGAGTGGCGCACCTGCTTCTCCCAGGCGCCGAATGCGGAGGAGAGGAAGTGGGAGTGGGCGTGGAGATGGCGGTGGGTGGTGTCGGCGAGGGGGGGGTAGTTGAAGGTGAAGAGGAATACGAGGATCAGGGCGACGAGAAGGGTGGCGCGGAAGAGGAGCTTGGAAGAGGCGTTTAGCAGCTTGGTGCTGTTCACTCTCCTTATGTAGCTGTTGTATCTCTCCAGCTTTATGCTCTTGCTGGTGTCCGGCGGAGAAACCATTCGATCCATTGATAAGATAAGAGAGAAAGAAAGAGGTAACTCCGAATGCTGCTTATGTGTTTGTGTTTGTGTCTGACTGAGAGCTGATGCGAGGTGAGCCCTGAAGCTTCAAGGTAACGAAAAAGGGTTGATATAAAGGATCCGAGAGAGAGAGAGAGAGAAAAAAATACAGGTTGGTGTTGGTTGGATAGCACCACTTCCTTTCTTCTTACTTACTATCACACACACATAGTCTCTTGAAAACTATTCTATTCTCCTACGTAGCCCTCTTCACATTTGTCAGTGATGGATGAGCAAATACCCCCCACCATGTGCTCTCCACGTGCTAACATGTCAACTCTTCTTCTCCTCTTTTTTCACCAATCCATAGAGGTTAGGCCATTTACCATGCTCATTTTAAATCTTATCATCTTCTAAACACCCATTTCTCTTCTTTAACACCACACTCTCTCAACATTATTGAGCCCACATTAATTAGGCACCGACACTGTTAGACCACTACCGCTTTCGTATTCATATTTATTTGTCCTTATACACTTACTATTTAATACTCTATTAATGAAAACTCACTCATTTAACCCTTTTCTTAGTTTCAGACATGGCGTTAAATGGTGTAATTAAAGAAAAAGTTGACGATAATAAATTTCTCCCTTAATCTGACTCGGAATTTGATGTAAATTAAGGAAGAGAAGGGCCTTGGTCGGCTGTGTAAGTAAAAAATATTGGGTTCTTCGATTCTTCCATCCATTAGGCGCAAAAGGATTCTGATTCCATGCACCAGGACCATGTCTAATTAATTGCCTATGGAGCACCACTTGCATTAAACAAACATGTTTTTTTGCTGTTAAAACTATTTTTTCATTCATTTTTGTACTGCCTTTCACATTTAATACCAACAACACTCTTTCTTCTTCCTCTGTAATTTGCAACACTTTTTTTCTGCTTTTTCAAGTTTACCCACAATCAAATAATTATGTCAGAAAAAAAGTTCAGCGATAATAATTGGTACAGAGCAACCGAGGTATTTCATAAACCGGTTCTAGTAGCTTTTCTGGTGGGCCCCAGTGTGTTTAATACACATGGAATCCCATGAACAAGACTAATAAACAAAGGGAACAGTTATAAATCTAATTTGTTAAAAAAGATTATTTTGAACTAGAGATGTGATAATTCATAGCTGCTGGACAAATTACGTGGTTTTGACACATGACAACTACCTCCGGCCCAACGTTTAGTTTGACAGATTGGACTTGAAATGTGTGTGCATCGTGTGTTTTCTTACTCTTGTCATTGTTAACTTAAGCCTCCATCCAAGTGTTTGATGAAGACGATTATTTTTTGTGTTGGTGTAACCTCCTATTTACTTTAACATTCTCCATACAATATCTTAATTGCACCAATTCAAATTTTATGATTTTATATAATATTTTTTCTTTAAATTCCATGTATAATCCTGACATTATCAAGAAACAAAGCCATTTTGACTTTAGATAGCTATTAATATTGACTGAGAAAGTCCACTTTATTTTTGTTATTATGTTACCTAACTTTTTATCGAAATAAGTTTTAACTAAAATAAACTCTTGTAACTTGGGTTTTCTATCCGTGTCACTTGCATGGATTACTTTTACTTCATCTCTTCAAGCAAATCTAATTAAATGTAATTTTATTTTATTATTAATTATATATAAGATTAACTATAAAAGAACAATGAAGAAAACTCGAACTTTCTATCTTACAATTTTAAAATTCTAAGTTAGAGATTTCATTAGAAAAATAATTAACCATGAAGCATGATATATTTAACACTAAAAAAGGTGTAAGATAACATTACAAAATTAAACAACATTATAATTTCAAGGATATATACTGTTTAATTATTTTTTTAAACTTACGTTTTGTCAATTGAATTTTGATATAGCCCCATAAACACAACTTTGACATGGTGAAAGAAACATATCAGATCAGATTGAGAAGACAGAATAAATACGTAACCGAACATACTTTAAATAAGTAGTCAGAAAATTTGAAAGTGTTCATTTAAGGATTATTTTAACCTTTTTTTACGACACACACAGGTGTTTGTTAATGAATAGAATACGAAAACAGCTTATTTATTGTATAGAAAGATCGTAAAACAAAATCATAGCTAGAATATGGCATGCGATAAAATCATTAACCCTTATGATAATTACACTGAAAATACTTGCTTGATAAGATGTTTGGGTTGGGACATGGTTTATGTTTTTGTGTTTGGCCAATATTGTGAATATTTCTCTCTCAAATTTGTATCATAGTAATAATTATGGAGGCAACTTTTTTCAGATCCCAACAAACTCCACGAGAAAGATCGAACAATTTTGTCAATTATTGAGCAAGATGTAAAGGAATTTATTGTACTTATAAAATTTAAAGGAAAAATGTATACTTAGTACTCTACACTTGTTTTGAGGGAGAAAAAAATACAGCATAGATATGGAGAAAGTCAAAAATACAAATATGAAAACGTTATGAAAAAAGCAAGCAGCACAAAATTTGGAAGTACACGTATTATGCATGAATGACGGTGGAGTGAGTCATTCTCCAAGAAACCCAATCTTAGAATATGTACGACAAAACTATAATACCCTAATCTAACTGTGAATTCAATGCTGTTAACATTATTCAAATTTATAAAAAAATTGTAACATTTTCTTCGTATTCACAAAAAATCAGGTTTCATGTCTTGTTAAAAAAAAAATGAAATGTGTTAGGAGATGAAGTGGTTAACGCGGAAAGTAGAAGAAGATGATGAAAGAGTGTGGGGTCTTAATTTGATGGACCCAACACAGCAGAAAGAAAGGAAAGGAAATGCAGAAGAAGGTTCCTAAGTCATAAAATGGAGCATTTCTCTTCTTTATTCTTTGACACCTATATCTATATATTCTCCCTGTCACATGCCAATACCAATACTTATGTACGTATTAATTGCGTACCTCTTCCAAAAACATCATAACACTTCATTTACCGACACACATCTTCATTTAAAAAAAAAAAAACATTACACTGTTTCATTGTTTAACTGAGAGGAAAAAAGAGGTTTATGTTACGTGATTACTTACTTATTGTTAGATTTAGTTACAACAATGGCACATGAGATTTGTTCAAACAAAATGTAAACAAAACAAGTAGAAAGTAAGGCTTAAAACATATATCTCACTAAAAAATATATGGTAGAATAATAGAGAAAATAATAGTTACCCACAAAACACGCAACCAGAGATAAAGGTCATGGGATATGCTAAAAAATTTAAAGATAAGGACTTCTTTTACGTTTGAAATGATACAACTTTTTTTAAAGATCAGAAAATGTAAATATTTTATAGTTAAATGAGGAGTGCAACTTTATATGAAGTCACAAAAACTAGTTTTATGTAAAACTTGAATCATCTTTCACCAGCAATGCAATGCAACATGCAACAGAACACGGGAGAAAAAAGAACAGGTTTATCAGTTGAATTGAACGGCACGACCATTAGTAAATTAATTGATGAGTGTAAAATGGATCTTGTGTTGCTGATGATTGTTTTTATACATCAAAACGGCATCAGCAACGATGAATGAATGCGCTGTCGTTTTGTGTGTTTGTTAATTATACTTCACTCATCAATCACACCATATCTTTCCACTGTCGGCAGCTCACCCTCAACCTCAACCTTTTTTATCAATCAGACCTTTATTTATTATAATATTCAAATTCTGCCTATGTAATCTAATTAATCTCTTTCACCACATACTTTTTCTTAATTATTTATTCACAAAAACGTCACGCTCAATACCATTTTGCCATTAGTTTATGAAAGAAAAAAATGAAATAAAATTTCTCCTTCTGCCAAACACATCCTTGATTATTGTTATAATTATTAAAGGCCCCTGGTAATCTGAAAGCGAGGGCACGTGTTATAGAAAAGAAGGGAGGTGCTGAATGGAATGCATGAGGTTCACATTGAGTCACCAATGGGGACACTTGGGTTGGGGCCATGCCATCACCTTCAAAGTTAGTTAACACTTTATCAAGGATAAACCTTTCTTAGCTTCTGTTAAATGCGAAACATTTTATCAATATTCAACATTTTATCGTGCAATTAACTGCTTATAGTAATTCAAACTGTTTGTAGCAAAAAAAATACAAATACTCTTTGTAATTAGACATGTAATGATATTAATTTAAGAAAATTGGATTCGAAACATACCTGTTTCGATAAAAGTTTTCGAGTCAAAGATGGAAAGAAAGATCCATCACACCTTTCACAGATATTTTATAATCTTTAAAACCTTCATAGCGTCACCATCGAACTTTGTATTAATACTTACAATAATTGATTAGTTAACGTACACAAAACAAAAAACATGAACAAAAATCCAGCTTAACAGAAATAGCGACCTTCAGAACTGAGGGATCTTCAAGCAAAAGCTCTAAATTTCGAGGGATTCCAGAACGAATTAGATAAAGAACATGACAATGACTATTGTCACCACATAACTGCATCACTGCTACCTTTCCGGGTGGAACACCTATGAAAGTTTTATACGATAATATGAGTCAGTAATTTAAGTTGTTCAAAATTTTCTTAGAAATTCCTCTCTATCAGTAGATGAACAAATCATTTGGAGAAAAGCTAATCAATAAACTATGAGGAGTAAGGAGCCAAACAATCATTTGAACAAAGTCATCATCTTCTGATCAAATAAAAAACAAAAAAAAAACCTAAGTCGACATAAGTCTCAATCTAATTATTTATATTTTCTAGTAATATTCTATTCTGGTAGCGATTGTTTAGTTATAGGATAGACTGGTCTTTTGAGTTTAACAAGTAGAATAATTAATATCATATGTGACTTTGTATCATAAGTTTAAGAAGTATTGATACACCTCAATAACTTTCATTTTACTCATTATAAAAACCAGTTTTATTTTGAAGTTTTTTTCTGGTCATGTTTGGCCCATTTTTTTAACTTTTTAAATCAAAACCTTATTCAATAAAATTAGTTCTTCTAGTTTTAATCATTGCTTCCTTCATCCGCACCAAATTACTGCCTACACCCCCATAATGACAGAAAAAAGACTCAAATTTCATTATCATTGCTGTTGTAGATTGTAGAGGAAGAAAAAATAAATTCGCTTAAAAAAGTTCTTTCCCAAAATCATGTTATATGTTTCGAAAAGCTCTTTCTGAAACACTATTCTGGAAAACCCAGTTCTGAAATACATTATATACATTTCAATTTGACAAACAGCCAAGATGGATTAAAAACTCCAATCCAGCCAACATTTGGTAGCTTAAGCCCCTTTGACATCCTTAATAAACACCACATTTCTACACAGCTGACATACCCTGCATCTTTTCTTTTCTTTTCTCATCATATCCTGTCTATTTTTTATTTTAACTGCTAAAGGGTACACCTTCCAATGGCTATCCGAGAAGGAAAATAAAATATTGCAATACAACAAATATTTCGTGCAGATAAGTAATTATCACTTGTTAGTTAATATTTAATATAAGCTAAATTTAATACACACAACGAAGATGTAGTCAGTCCTGCAGTAGACCATCATCCAGTGTTAACAATATCGGATAACAGGAAATAACAGCCAGTGCTATCAATTATTAGAATCTTGAGTTGATTCTAAAATCTTTTGAATGCCATCGGCCACTTATCAGTAGATATAGTCTATATAGCTAAAATCGATTTCTGCCACGGCGGCGCCACCATGGCCGAAATTTAGTAACACAACCATCAACTTTGCGACTTTTGTCCGTGACTTGGGCGTCCGGCAGATCTTTAATTGCCTGCAAAAGAATAAACCAATTCCTAAAATCAAGTATCAATAAAATGGAAGATAAGACAAAGAACGTTAATAATTTGAATTTCAAATCAAAATAAGGCTAACAATTAGCTATTGGGGGTGGTATTTACTATTTAGTTCAATATGAAAAGAAATTAAGAGGTAAAATAAGTTAAACTTTAAATCAAATTATTCCCGTTAATATATTCTATGCTTTTAAAAAACAGAGGTATATAAGTTGATTTCATATTACGAGAGAAATTTAACTTGTTTTACTTTTTTCTCAAATAAGAAATTCTGTAAAAGTTTATTCAAGAATAGCATGTACCTGATAAAGATACCAAGAAGCAAAAGCATCGGTTGCAGCGTACTCTAGTTGCTCCTTTGACAAAACAGGAGTCTCCCAATTTCCCAGTGTTATTTTCTTGGGCTTTTTCAGCTGTAAAAATAACAAGCTTCGTAAATATCCTACACAGATAGTTCTCTTCACCTTTTTATTTGGTAAGGCGGGTGAAACATCTCACTGACCCATTCACATCCCCCTCTCCATGAACATAGAAGAAAAAATTTACAAAAAAAAAATGAAAAAGTAATTAAAAAGGGGTAATGATCGAGCCATCATAGAAAAATACAAACAATTTATCTCTATTTTTGTGAGTGTAGGAATACAATAAGCTAGTGACCACAAAATAAATAAGAAAAAAAACAGTTTATTATTTATGGCATTTACTTTGGTATTTTCTATTTTCGATATGTTCTCACACCAGTACAGCTAAATCCTATTAGGATGGAAAAACTGCATAGAGTGTAGTAACGCACGTGCTAAATTTTTTATTATTGTTTTCTTGAATGAAAGAAAAGATTTATTTTCTGTACTACTAGTTAGTGATTAAAACTGGCAAAAAAAATATAAATAACATTTTAATTTAAGACAATTGGATTCGAAGCATACCTGTTTCGATAAAAGTTTTTCGGTCAAAGATGAAAGACCCCAATTGCGATCACCACCAAGCTTCTGTTTGGCATGGAAAGAAAGATCTGTCACACCTTTGACAGATATTTTATAATCTCTAAAAACCTTCGTGGCATCACTATCAATCCCAACTCCAACCTTGCGCACACCAAACTTTGTATTAAAACTTACATAATTGATTAGTTGACGTAGACAAAAGAAAAAAAACAAGAAATCCAGTTTATAACAATGACATATCTGCAAGAGCTGTAAATTTGGAGGGATTCCAGAATGAATTAGATGTAGAACATGACAATGACTACTGTCAGTACATATCTGCATGACTGCTACCTTTGAGGGTGGATCGTCTATAAAAGTTTTACACAATAATGAGTAAGTAATTGAAGTTATGAGTTTTTTTTTTTCAAGAATTAATGTTTTATAGGAGAAAAAGAGAAGGCTCTTCTGCACAAGAGTAGGAAATTCTTATTTTTGAAGAAAAGCTAATCAATAAACTATGAGTAAGGAGCCAAACAATTAGCTGGAATTAAAAAAACTTTAATCTCCCAGATACCAAATCGTGTCTTTACCTTCATCCACATTACAATTTGCAA
>Ga0214542_1006216_pt1 | contig 21989 bp, 10 predicted proteins | sample CNSS1metaG_FD_160096 | JGI IMG/M metagenome (GOLD analysis project Ga0214542, IMG submission 160096) | Root nodule microbial communities from cowpea collected in UCLA plant growth center, Los Angeles, California, USA - CNSS1 | ecosystem: Host-associated > Plants > Roots > Nodule | place: USA...
ATATATATATTAATCATAATATACTATAAATAATTTATTTACTTTAACTATTTTATTATTTATAACAATATATAAAGAAGATTTTTTTTTTTGTATTCACATCTCATAATACCAATTCTATCCTTTACAATATAATTATTTATTAATTTTTTTTAAAATTAATGGTTATTTTTACTTATTTTCTATAAAACTGTTTATTTTTTTTCTTTTTTTTATTCATCAATAATTAATTTTTCTATTCATTTCACTTAATTTTTAACATTTCACTTCATTTTTAATAAATATAAATTTATTTTATATATTAACTTAATAATAACATTACACTATTATCACCTACTAAGATACTATCATTCATATTTAAAAAAATGTGTATACACAAGCGCGATAGCGCCTGTGTGTACACTAGTATATATAATAATAATTAACAATATATATAATAATTAACAACATATTATAATTAATAATATATATATATATATATGAATAATTATTAATACAATACATGTATAATAATAATATTTATTGTTTATTAATTATATATATATAATAATTAAAATATTATTAAAAATATAATGCTTAATGTGAGACCCTTTTTCATTTTAGGGTTAAATATATTTTTTGTCCCTTAACTTTTAGTGAATTTTGGAATTAGTCCATTTTAAAACTTTGGACTAATTTAGTCCTTCATCTTTAGAAATACGTGGATTTAGTCATTTTAATCAAATTTTGTTAGGTTAATAAAGGTATGAAGTATGATGAGTAAATACTTAAGATGATGAAATGAGATCGTTACATGTTGGGTTGGCATGAATGAAATATGGATTTGGTTGGTTGGACGGGCATTGGTATGAAATCATAATGCGTGAGATACAATGTGGTTTGGTATGAGAAACATGATTGTGGTGTGAGATAGACGTAATTCCATGAAACTCTTAGCGAGATTTCATGGTGGTGTTGTAGTGTATATAATTAGATAAGGATTCAAGTAAGGATTGCATCCCGATACTCTAAAGAATCAGTTAGTCTCACATAGAGCAGACTGATTCAAGTGGTAAGAGTAGCGAGAGACCCTAGTCTTTGGCAGGATAATGGCCTTAGATGATTAAAGGCTAACCTTGTGTGTGGTAGGGTGAAACCCATTGGCAATGACTCTGCAGAGTAGTAGAGGCCACCACAAGTGCAAGCATCCAATGAATTCGATCTATTTATATGTATCCGAATAATTGAGTCATAGAGTCTTGTGTTTGCTTGTGTCTATGTGCTTGTTGGGTTTTCCCTATTTGCTATGATCACCAATTATTTTGGTGTGAGCAGATGTGGAAACCCCTAGTGGTCGTTTAGATGGTGGTGACGCTGCTGTCTAATTTGGAGTTGTTAGTTGTGTCTCTTTTGAGTAGCCTTAAGAGCAGTCCTTTTGCAAAACTGTTGCACTTAGTGGTCTTGTTCATCGCATTGTGTAGTGCCTTTGCTTTTTCTTTTCGGTATATTTGGATGACTGTAAAATCCTTTACAATATATGCCTCGTGCTCTACTTTTACTATAATTATGCGACTTTTATTTAGTATATTTATTCTATATTAAATGGGATGTCACACTTAATAATATATAAAATTATTATTATTATTAATAGTATATGTATGTAATAACTAAAAAAAATTATATATAAATATATATACTAATTAATAATAATTATAATATTGTTAATATATATATATATATATATATATATATATATATATATATATATATATATACATATATATATATATATATATATAAATAAATTCGTATATATATACATATACATATATATATATATATATAAATAAATTCGTATTTTAAATTTTAATTATTTATTTTAAAATTTATTTGATATTTTATAAATTTTTTAAATTCATATTATTTATTTTAATTTTTTTTATCTTATCAAATTACAAAATTATTCTATTTTTGTCATAAAGAGTATTTTGGTAAATTTTAAATTCTATCTATTTTCACAATTTATTTTATCTATTACATCAATTCAATCTCTCATTGACTTTCATAAAACTTATCTTTAAATCCATTAATTTTTGTTAGAAATATTTTAATATAATTTAAAAAATAAATAATGAAAATAAAAAACTTATTGTTACTCATGTGTTTATAAACCTTTAATCTATGGGTTAATGTGTTTTATGGCTAGCAGCTATATTCTTATTCTTATTACACTTTACTCCTTTGTCTTCTTTTGCTACCTATAAATACCACCTAGGTGCAGTGGCGAAACTTGGACAAAAAGTGTAGGGGAGCCAAATAGATTTGTTATATATAATTTTTTTTAGTTAGAAAAAAAGTTCTGCATCTTTTCTCTTCATTCCCTCTGCTTAAAATATAATAGTAGAATTCAAAAAAAATATTACTATCATTCATTATTGTATCATTCGTACCTTATCAATTTGATTGTGTGATATTGTCAAATTTGAGGTCGTTTTTCTCGCGTTGTAATGAATTTTTAAATTTATTATATTATAACTCTAAGAACTTTAGATATTTGTTTTTTATTGTCTTGAATTCTTGGTTCTCATGAAAATTCTCAAGTTTAGTTAATGTAAATGCATTTTTTTCATCTTTATCACAAACCTACCTCTTTAAAAAAAAGAATCAATTTTTTTACTTTTTATCATAATCTTTCTAATATAAATTTATCTATCTGAAAAAAAAAATTTATATTCACAAATCACAATTATCACAATGCAAAAAATAATAAAACTCATACCACTTTAATTAAATAAGCAACACCGTATGAATTCAAAACTTTAAAAAAAAATTACCATAGACAGCAAAAAACACAAAATCCCTAAATTTTACAATTAAGGATTATAATAATATGAGAAAAATTATAATTAGGGCTCATACCAATTTCATAAAAGAATCCCTAAAATCATAATTAGGGTTTTATTAATTTGGGATAAACATTCTAAAAAGAATCATAAATTTAACACACATAAATCATAATAAAATACTAACCTTGATATGAGAGATCATGCAATAATGTATACTTCAATCTCAATTTATGTGTTTTCCAACCTCTATTTCCCAATTTATCTCTTTGTATTAATTTCTCATAATTTACATGGTGGAAAGATCCTATAACGAGAACAAAAAATTCTAATCTCTTTTATAAATCAATGTCTCTATTAAAATTTTTTATTTTATCTTTTATTATAATTTTTCATAATATAAATAATATATAAATATAATTTAAAAAATATATAAAAAAAAAAAAAAAATTGGGGGAGCCACGGCTCCCCCTATCACCACATAAGTCCGCCCCTGCCTAGGTGCATGGGGAAGAAAACAACAAAAACAATAAACAATAGAGTTCTCTAAGAAGTGTTCTTCTTTTCTTCTCTATATTATCTTTAAGACAATGGTGTTCATAAGGTTCGGAGATCCTTCACTGCACTCGATCGATATGACGGGTTGTTGTATTTGGGAGAGAAACGCATATGATTTGAAACACATATGAGTGTGTATTTGCTTAGCCCTATGCAGTAGGGACATTTTTTCTCTAAAGATAGCGCTATGCGTGCCTCAACCCAGGATATTTCTATTCCTTTCCTTGTCTTTTTTATTATTTATTATTGTTAAAATAATTGTTGATCTCTGATTAATATTCATTTTTTTATATATTGTCTTAGTATTATTATTGATTTAATAATTATTATTATATTATTTTATATTTTTATTATTATTAGTATTATTTGAGTAATCATTTTCTAACATTCTTAGAGATAAAAGTATTATCTTGCTATTTCTATTTTTGATTACTCATCTGTATTCATTTCTAAAATTAAAAATAATATAGAGCTGAAGACTAAAAACACATTGTATGAACTAATGTGTTTCTTATGGTTATAATTAAATCAGTTTCAACTAAGCCTAAAAATTGAGGTGTATAATTGTTTCTATTTCTATTGGTAATAATAAATGAAATTATGGATAAATGAAATTCCTGCTCACAAAATAATTTATTTTATGATGTCTATAGCTCATGCTTATGTTGTTATATTAATTTATGCTTTAATATTGTCTATTCTTACCATTGATAAAGATGTTCTATATCATTTATATATTTCAAGTGTTTGTATGAAAATAATTATAAAATAATTTGTCATACTAAAACTACTATTGTGCTATAAAAAACAATTGAACTAAACTTTGCATTTGCAAAGGTAGAAAAAATAGTTTGATATTTATATGAAAAAAAAATGACTGATAATAAATATAACCTTATCAAATTTATGAAGTCAAAATTATTGTTTATGTCATGAAATTAAAATGAATTATTTTAATTGATATCATGTTTAAGATCATGTAAATGCTGAAATAAAAAATTGAAGGGATAGTCAAGTAAAAATTAAACTTGTCTTCTAGATGTTTTTTAAAATGTTTTTCATGTTTTTGAATTTAGAAACTTTCTTGTGCTCAACAAGGTTATGAAGTGGTTTTCAAGTGCAATAAGATTATTATTTCTAGACATGTGTTTTGGTTGATAAATGATATATTTATGATGATTTGTTTGAGTTAAGTACCTTTATCTTGTAATAAAATATTTATAAGTTTTCTTTGATTATTACAAAATGTTAAGTTGTGATTTATGACATGTTATTATTATAATTGTTGAGAAATGTGGTTAGAGACCATTCAAATTATGAAATTTTAAGGTACAAAATTAATTAAATAGAGAAATGATGATACATGTCTTTACAAATGAGTGTTTTTATGTAAAATTCATGATATAATTCATTAAGCAACATTTTCATATGGTGTTAATGTAATGGTGCAGTGCAGCGAAAGAAAAAAAATGTTTTTGTTTGATATGGTAAATGTTATGCTTCAAGTTCTAGCTTGCCTAACATTATATTAGTGAAATCCTATATCTTGCTTACCATATTTTGAACACAAAAGGTTGTGATAAAACTTTTTATGAGTTATGAACGAAAAAAGAACCACATTTAAAATATTTCAAAATGTGGGGGTGTCTTGTAAAGGTTAATATACCTTTTAATGAGAAAAAAAATCTTGGTTATATATATTATAAAGTGAATGAATATATACTTCACTAATTTGCCATCTAGTGTAATATTATTTGTGTTTCGTCTAGTTATGACAATATGTCCAATTTCTTGAGATGATTGAAGGATATATTAATGTAAATTGTTATTGATTCTAGTGACACAAGATCACCTGTTGGTTATGGTTATGTTTTAACCTTGGATGAAGGTGTACTATCATGGAAATATGTTTAAAATTTGTTGTTGTTCTATCATGATCTACTATGCAAGCATAAATTATTTCTATTTTCAATGCATCCTGACAATCAAATTGTTATATTTAAAGTTTCTAGTAAAAATGTCAATGAATAATTGACATATAATAATGAGAGACAAATGTATTAGAAACTTAAGTACTCATGGTTATCTCTCTTGACTTTGTCAGGTCAAAAAGAAATGTTACAAATCTGCTTATCAAAGGGTTGATGCATCAACAACAAGTATTTGATTCGTCGAGGGGAATGAGACTATAGCCCATAAATTAGTTGCAACAATGGACACCCATCTCCACATGAATGGAGATCCCATGGAATGGAGTTCAATGGGTAACAACGAAGTTGTTGTTGACTAAAGTACACCAAATAATTTGATTAAATTTTATGTCTCATTCCTATGGCGAGGTGTACTATAAATTGTGGCAATAATAAGGTTGAGGTATGTGCATTATTTTATAAAATACCTCTTAATAAACTCAATGAAAATTATTGTAGGGGTGTGAGTCACAAACCATCCTTTGAGGGTTTACCTAGTGAGTGTGATGGTGGGGTCGCCATTGTGAGACATGGGCAAGTCTCTAAGTGACACTCATGAAACAAGATACATGCACAAGGCCGTAACGTGCACCCACTGATTAGAACCTATAATGAACACTGATATTGTATGTGTTATTTACTAAAACCCGACCACAGGGGATGTAGTTCAAGACAATCAAGTCTCTACATTTTCTCGGGTGGAAGTTTATAAGTACTAGGTGTAAGGGTCAGACCCGGAAGGTTCCATACACTGAACTACAATATTTTGTTTTAAAAGATAATATATTCTTGTTTTATTTTATTTTTTAAATTATGTGGGGGATTGTTAGAAATATTTTAATATAATTTAAAAAATAAATAATGAAAATAAAAACTTACTATTACTCATGTGTTTATAAACCTTTAATCTATGGGTTAATGTGTTTTATGGCTAACGGTTATATTCTTATTACACTTTACTCCTTTGTCCCCTTTTGCTACCTATAAATACCACCTAGGTGCATGGGGAAGAAAACAACAAAAATAATAAACAATAGAGTTCTCTAAAAAGTGTTATTCTTTTCTTCTCTATATTATCTTTAAGACAATGGTGTTCATAAGGTTCGGAGATCCTTCGTTGCACTTGATCGATCTGACGGATTGTTGTATCTTGGGAGAGAAACGCATATGATTTGAAACACATATGAGTGTGTATTTGCTTAGCCCGATGCAATAGGGACGTTTTCTCTCTAAAGATAGCGCTATGCGTGCCTCAACTCAGGATATTTCTATTCCTTTCCTTGTTTATTTTTTATTTATTATTGTTAAAATAATTGTTGATCTCTGATTAATATTCATTGTTTTATATATTGTCTTAGTATTATTATTGATTTAATAATTATTATTATATTATTTTATATTTTTATTATTATTAGTATTATTTGAGTAATCATTTTCTAACAATTTTACCCTCTAAATCTGCTCTAGAAAACACACATATCCATCGATTCAAATTCATACAAATTCATCTTCACACTCTCCCTCAAATCCATCCACACAGAGGAACACAGCCTAAATCAAAGCAGTTCACACCAAAAGTTTGAATATGCCATGCAACCATAAGCAAAAAATTATCTTTCGAAATAGTAAACTATGTAACGTGTAATTGTGAATTGAAAATGATACTTGTGATGCTTTTTTAATTATTATTTTATTTTCAGAGTTGTGGTTGATCGAAGAATAGTTGCCATGCATGCTAATGGAATCTAATGTGTAACTATTTTGACACTTTATAAAATTTTATTTAGCCAACATTTGCAACCAAAAAACTATATATTCTCTAATTACAATACCTAAAAATGGATCGTTAAGTTGTTAACTAGTATTTTACAATATAAAATTAAGTTATCCTAAGACCAAGATTTAAAAATATGTTCTTAAACGAATAAAAAAAATGAAAAAGAAAAAGTATTTTATTGGAATAATTTATTCCTTCTCTTATCAAATATAATTACTGAATGTCACAATCAATTATGTTAGGTATGTATTTGAAAAATTGTTCAACTTTTCTCAAAATGATTATATCGTACAATTAATATGACAGGATTAGATTGCTAAAACTTAAAATATACATTAAAAATAAAAAAGGAATCACGTATAAAATGAATAAAGTTACACATTTCAGGACGAAGAAAACATCTATACAACATAGATAAGTTTAATCTAGTAATTAAAATGTTAACTAGACCATATACCAAGGTACAACAAAAATAATGATGCACTGAAATTTAAATTTAAAATATATAATTGGTACTGTGCATAGAGATGTCAACGGGGCGGGAAGGGTACGGGTAGTAGCTCCCTCGTACCTTACCCGCTGGATAAATATTTGTCCCGCACCCGTACCCATATCCGTCGGGTATCCATTGTGTGGGTATCCGCTTATTTTTTTCATATCCACGGGTACCGCGGGTATTTGCAAAATTATTTAAAAAAGAAATATTTAATCATAAATTCAAATAAAATAACTGTCATAAATTTTAAATAAAGTTCAAATAAAAAGTTGATACAAGTCCAAATAATTGTAAAAGTAAATATAAAATGACGTTCGACACAATAGAAATTCTTTAATTAGTGCTTTGATCAACAAACTCACTTTCTTTGATTGGTTCCTGAAAAGTAAACAAAATAAGAAAATAATAAACCTCAATTGCCACATAATAAGTATTCTTATTTTGATTCCATCATTTGACAACAAACATACCATAAACGTCATTGTCTATATAAGCTTTGATGTATATGCCCAATTTCAAAGAAAGGAAAGAGAAGAATGTCAAGGTGTGTAAGTTTAGTGGGTACGGGTATCCACGGGTACAGATACTATGATACCCGTACCCGCCCCGTTAACATGCGGGTATCAAAAATACCCGTACCCACGGGTAGCGGGTATCCATTTTTAATATCCGTTTTCTACCCGTTACGGATTTTATTCGCGGATACCCGCGAGTACGAATTTTTTTGATGTCCTTGACTGTGCACTACGCTCACCAACATTTCATGTTAAAGTTAGTTCTTCAATAATTTATTTGTCATATAATTTAATATTTAAATGCATACAAATTGAAATCAGTGCTTGACAATATAGTTTAATAATCGGTATGATTTGAGTATAAATGAGATGAAAGTTTGTGTATGATGTGATAAGTATGATAAATTAAAAATATATTTTAATTGATAAAATTATATAATTTTTATTTTATCCTCAAAGATAAATGAAATATTAATTAAAATAAAAATTATAGAAATTATGTTAAATTAAAATTAAAGTTGGTATTTTAAATTACAAAATAAAAAGTTAAAATTCAAAATATTATATTTAAATTAATCGGAATTTGTGGAAAAAAAGAAATATTACTTATTGAAACTATTTTTAACATTATGATTATAACAATTATTAAGTTTTATTAATAGAGTTATGATAAAAGTATGTTACTGTATATATAATTTAAAATTAAGAATGTATAGAATTGTATTAAAGTAAAATAACATTGATTTATATTAAGATATAACATAAATGCATGGATTATAATAAAATATATTACGATTAATACAACGTACGTAACTATATAGTGCAGTAATATAATACGAGAGAAGCAAATCGATTTCAACATATTACATGAGGGTGATCTTACAAATAAATAATATTTTAATCTATATTTAACCCTTTAAAATTAATTGAAGAGAGTTAGTGATATAAGATTAGCGTGTTAGAACAAGGCAAATAAAGGAAAGAATAAAGGAGAGATAAATAGACACAGAGAATTTAACATGGTTCGGCGTACAATGTGTATGCCTACGTCCACGACTACATTAGGAAGTATTTTTATTTCTGGTGTGTATCTCAAAGCTTTACATAGGGTCTCTTATATAGTGAAATAGAGAACCACATCTCACAATTCTAAGTGATGTGGCACTAAATCAAGTACCATAATACTAACAATTCTCCCACTTGGGGTTTGATTTACATTACCACCTACTGTAGTGTCTTCATCATCAATTTTCTTGAAGGCCAGTTGAGACAATGCAAAACCTCAACTTAGTTGTTGTGACAGTCTTGATCAACATATCAGCTGAATTCTCTGCACCTGGAATCTTCAACTAAAACAAGTCTCCATCATTTATCAAGTTTCTAATAAAATGATACTTCAATTCAAGGTGCTTGCATCTAGAGTGAAGAATTGGATTTTTAGCAAGACAAATGGCACTTTGACTATCACTGAACAATGGAGATTCATCTTGTCGTTTTCCTAATTTTTTTAGAAGACTCTTCAACCATATAATCTCTTTTGCTGCTTCTGAGATAGCTACATATTCAGCTTCAATGGTTGAAAGGGAGACTCTACCTTGAAGTTTAGACTTCCAACTGATAACTGTACCACCCAACGTAAAAATGTAATCTGTTGTGCTCTTTCTACCATCCAAATCACCTCCCAAATCTGCATCAGAAAACTCCTGTAAAGTGAGATTACTTCTTCTAAAAGACAAATGCATATTTGATGTGCCCTTCAAATATCTCAATATCCACTTAACGCCTTCCCAATGCTCATTTTCGGGATTTGATAGAAACCTGCTCACAACTCCCACTGCATGTGCTATATCAGTGTTGGTATCGCGCAGCGAAATGTTTGGCCTTTGGACAAAAACCAAGAAGGAGTGTGAATTGGGTTCTTAATAAAAAATGTGCTTTTAAAATTTTCCCTTTTAATATCAAAGATCAATTAAAATTATTTCCATTATTTTAATAAACATAATAAAATAAAGAGAGTAGAGAAGAGAAAATTGCACAAAGTATTTATACTGGTTCGGATCAAAAGACCCTACGTCTAGTTGTTAATCACTAAAAAATGAGATTAACTAAATCACTAAAATAAACCAAACTTACAATCAATGATAAGAAAGATTAGGGTTTAGAAAACACCTCTATTAAATCACACAAGAGATGAAGACACCTCCATTGAAACCCACAAGGGATGAAAACACCTTCCTTGAATCACACAAGAAATGAACACCTCCTTTGAATCACACAAAGGATGATCGGCTTCTCCTAGCAACAGCAGTAACACCCAATCACTCAAGATCCCACTTGATGAAAGTTATCGCTCTACCCACACTAGGTTTTTCAAAGCCTTCCCATAGAGAGTTCTCAAGTACTCAGACTTCTTTAACTTCTGTGTTTGATAACATACACATATTACAAGACCTAAATAACTAAACCCCTAAGTCTTCAATATATCTCTTGAATCAAAGCATTCTTTTAAGTCTTCAATGTATCTCTTGAATCAAAGCATTCTTTTATCATGAGACTCATATTCTCATCGTCAGAGTCATCATCTTCTTTGGGGCTTTTGCTTTTTACAATCCCAGATTTGAAAGTTATGTTCTTTTTCCTTCCTTGGTCCTCTTCTTCGTTTAAACGCCTAAGTTCAAGTTCATGCTCTCTCAACTTACCAAAAAGAGCCGCAATGGACATTGTTACAAGATTTTGAGATTCAGTGATCGCCGTAACCTTTGGCTTCATGTCCTGTTCAAAGATTTTAGAATTTTTTATATTTAACTCATCAATATCAAAAATTTTACCTAACCCAGAAAGATGATTGACGATGTGCGTAAATTATTTGTTTCGATGTAACAATAAATTGCTATTTTTAACAAGTAGTTTTATTGGTTGGATAATAGGTCATACTTTTTTTTATAAAATGGATTGAATTTTTATTAATCTGCATACAACAAAATAATTGGATTAAATCTAATGTCCGTATTCAATCAAAAAAATACATTCTATCAGAATTTAGAAATTATATGTTTAAAATCTTTGTTGTTTTCTTATTTGTTACCTGTTTATATTATTTAGGAAGAACACCTCTCCCCTTTTTTAATAAAAAAACTATTAGTATTAGAAAGTAAACAAAGCAATGAAATTTCTAAAAAAAGGAAAAAAATGATATCAAAACAAATTTGCAAAGGATACGAACGAAAGAAAAAAGATCCAACAACAAAGATATGTTACAAAAACCTCTTATAGCTTTTGCACATCATAGATGGTTTTGCCTTGTTGCATTCGGAACATCTCGTATTCTTGAATTAATGAGTTCTTCCTTGCATGCTTAACATCATTCGTTCGTTCATGGGTTACTCGTAAAATCTCCCACATTTCCTGGGCACTTGTACAAACTGAAATCTTGTAAAACTCATCAAGGGTTAAAGCAGATGAAATTATATTTCTACCCCTAACATCATATTGAGCCCTTCTATTTTCTTCTGCAACGAAACGTTTGGCATTTGGACAAAAACCAAGAGGGAGGGTGAATTAGGTTCTTAATAAAAATTGTGCTTTTAAAATTTTCCCTTTTAATATCAAAGATCAATTAAAATTCTTTCCTTTATTTTAATAAACACAATAAAATAAAGATAATAAAGAAGAGAAAATTGCACAAAGTATTTATACTGTTCGGATCAAAAAATCCTACGTCCAGTTGTCAATCTCTCAAAAATGAGATTAACTCAATCACTAAAATAAACCAAACTTACAATCAATGATAAGAAAGATTAGGGTTTAGAAAACACCTATGTTGAATCACACAAGACTGTTGAATCAAACAAGAGATGAAGAAACCTCTCTTGAAATCCACAAGGGATGAAAACACTTTCCTTGAATCACACAAGGAATGAACACCTCCTTTGAATCTCACAAAGAATGATCGGCTTCTCCTAGAAACAACAGCAACACTCAATCACTCAAGATCCCACTTAATGAAAGTTATCGCTTTACCCACACTAGCGTTTTCAAAGCCTTCCCATAGAGAGTTCTCAAGTACTCGGACTTCTCTAACTTCTGTATTTTGATAATGAAAGCCTACCACTCTATTTATAGAAGCCTATTTAGAAAATTAGGTTAAGAATATGAGAGGTTAAGTCGCAACTGTCATAGATAATCGATTATCACTATAATCGATCATCATAAGTGATAATCGATAATCACAAAAACTTTTATGAAAATATTTTTCTCGTTGTGATAGTCTATTATCGGTCAGGATAATCTATTATTAGCAGGTGATAATCGATTATCAGCAATGATAATAGATTATTCTAGAGGCTTTTTCTTAAAAATCAGTTTTAATTGAGATAATCGATTATCACTAAGAATAATCGATTATTCCAGTGAGTTTTGCAAATAAATAAAATTCTCTTGGTGCTCTACTACTTGGGTTTTGCCTTTTGACTCTTGACATACTAATTTAACTATTTCAAATAACATACACATATTACAACACCTAAATAACTAAACCCCTAAGTCTTCAATGTATCTCTTGAATCGAAACATTTTTTTAAGTCTTCAACATTTTTCCATGCATCATCATCAAGTCTTCCATACTTATTCATAAGTCATCATTGTAAGGCCCAGTTTTCCTGCCCTAACGCTTTAAGGACTGCCCTTGAGCTATTGGGCCTTAGGGCTGGCCCAAAAGATAAAGTCACCCAAGTCTGACCTAATTCCACACTATTCAGATTTCTGCTACCTTGGTGCTTAGAGCTGCAGCCGCTTTCCATGTTAGGGTTCCACTGTGTTTTTAGTTCGCTTTCAGTTTGGCCCCGTCCTTAACTCACGTAAGTGCTCTTCGACTCGTAGTTTCCTTCTTTGGCCTGTTTTCGTAGTTGTTGTTAGGGTTCCGTAATGACCCACTCTTACACTATTTTCTAGCTCCGAGTCTGTTCCTAGAAGTTGTTTGTGCTCCACAGTTTGGGTGTCCAGGTTTCCAACTAGCCTTGCCCATGTACGGGAAGTTAGACTATTCATTTGTGCATGATAAAACATGTGGTTTGTTTATATGTGTGTGCTTAAGATATTATTGAATGTATATGGACTCGTTTTTGTATGATTGGCATGGGAGTGTGTTGTATTTGGAGTTGTAAATGTCGAACAGTGGGAGGAACCTGTTATTTTCGCCCAGGCGAGCTCAACTCGCCTGAGCGAGATTTACAGGTCCTCGCCCAGAAGTTTTCTCTCGAATACTCGCCTAGGCGAGTGGATGGTGTTTTGAGCGAAAGTCCATCTCGCTCAGGCGAGATGGCCTCGCCTAAGCGAGCCTTCGCGAAGCTCCCAGGTCCTTGACGCAGTCTCGCCTAAGCAAGAGCCTGCTGCTTAAGCGAGGGCACTCCCCTCGCTTGAGCGAAGGTCTCTAGCTTGAGCGAGACCCGCTGTGGGGCGTGCTATTTTTCTCTATTGGGTGGTTGTGAACTGTGTGTGGTATGATTATGCCCTAATTAAAGTATGAGACTTGTAAAGAGCATGGAAATCTATAGATATCGAACTGTATGTATGATTTTGGTATGAGATGGGTATGAAACTCAAACGAGATGGTTGGTACTAAAGGGAAATGGTTGTAGTGTGATGATACAAATCTGTAATCGTGCTCCAGGATGAGTGAGATGATATTGATTCCGTTGGGGTATATGAATGAGTATGATTTAAAAGGTTGACCTGAGGTTATATGCATGATGAGTATTCCCTTGTTGATTGATTTTGATATAGTTCATGTTAGTGCGTAATTCCTTGGAGTCTCTAGGTGAGACTTTTCAGGGTCGTGCTTCAGTGGTCGGGACGTAATTTCATGGCCCTCTGTTAGTGGGTGCCCATGGTGGTGCCCCATCTGTATAACTAGGTAAGGATTCAAGGTAAGGTTGCATCCTAACACTCTAAGGAGTCGGTTAGTATCACCTAGAGCGGACTGACTCCTGTGGTGAGGGTAGCAGGAGGCCTGAAATTCATTAAGGGCTAACCTTGTGGTGAGGGAAATTGATTCATTGTAACACTTGTAACACATAGCTCGGGGGCGAGCAGCTCGGGGGTGAGCAGAGGTATCCACCACAAGTGCAAGCATCTGCTAAATCTGACTAGGTTATACGTATCCGGATGAGTCGAGTCGTGTCGTAGTGTATTGCCTGAAAGTCATAACATGCTTGGTTGATTTGGGTGTATGATTTGGTGAAATTATATCTGATTTGATGGATGAAATATTTTGTGCTCTAGCTTACCCTACTTTCTTTGTTGTGTGTTCTGTTGTGTGGTACTCTCCTTTGCGATGATCATCAACTTGTTGGTGTGAGCAGATGCGAGGAACACCCGTGGGCAACAAGGAGGTGATGGTTCTGCCGCATAGTCCGCGTAGGCTGGTTTTTAGTTTCTTTATTGGGCTTTTCTTTAGGGCTAAGGCCCATGTACTTGTTTGTCCTTGGATCTACATATTTTCTTGGTAAACTTTTTATTCAGTTTTCTTTTGGGCATCGTGGTGTGCTTTGGATTGTACGGAGTTGAGTTTTAAACTCTAGGACTGCGCTATTATGTTATCTTTTTGTAACGCTTCCTTTAATTTCGTATATTTAAATTAAATGGGGTGTTACAATCATCATCATCATCAAAACTCCTAAATGGAGGAATATGTCCATCTTCTTTTTTTGTCAACAATAAGGTCTGGTGCAAACCATTACATACATCAAGCTCCCTATGGCACTTTAGACATGTGACTTTCTTCTTCCTCTGTCTGAGAAGATTGCCTTTTTGAGAACTTTAAGTGAGTTCCCAAAGGTGTATTCCTGGTTTTAGCATTTCCAACATTAAACCTGCTAAGCAATTTTTCTATATATTTTTCCTAAGATAAGTTCAGAATACCTTCAGATCTATCCCTGGAGATTCTCATACCAAGAATTTGCTTGGATGGACCAAAATCCTTCATTTCAAAATATTCTGACAATTGTTTCTTCAACATGTCAATTTCTGCCATATTAGCACCAGCAATCAACATGTCGTCAACATACAAGGCAAGAATGATATAGCTATTAACATATTTCTTCACGTAACAACAATGATCTTCTTCACATCTGTGAAATCCTGAGTTTCTCATAAACTCATTAAACTTCTTGTACCATTGTCTCAGTGCTTGTTTCAATCTATACAAACTTTTATGAAGCTTGCATACAAGATTCTTTTTGCCTTGTACTTCAAAACCTTTTGGTTGTGCCATAAAGATTTCTTCCTCCAGATGAAGATTTTCTGCAGCTACTATACTCAAGATAACTCTGATGGTAGTCATCTTGACAACAGGAGAGAAAATTTCTGTTAAGTCAATTCTCTGTCTCTGTTGCAACCCTTTCACTACGAGTCTAGCCTTATATCGTTTGCTGCCATCTGGTTCTTCTTTTAACCGATAGACCCACCTGTTTTGCAAAACCTTATTTCCTTCTAGAAGCTTGGTTAAAGACCATGACTTATTCTTATGAAGAGACTTTATCTCATCTTTCATTGCTAGCTCTCACTTAATAGATTCATCTCTCTGCATAGCCTCAGCAAAATGCTCTGGCTCACTAGCATCAGTCAACAACAAGTAATGCAATGCAGTAGAATACCTTTATGGTGCTACAATTGTTTTGCTAGACCTTCTACTCGGTAATTCAGGAGTTACTAACTCTACTAACTGTTTAGGTTTTGAATCAGACTCTGACCCAGGCTCTAACTCAGGCTATACTTCTGTATTTTGCCTTCTGTTGACTACATCACTTTCTAAAATTTCTTCTAATGATACATGTTCTGGCCTTTTATTTGCATTTGCAAATTCTGCAGTCATGTCTTTATAGAACATGTTTTCATTAAAAGTAACATTTCTACTTCCAATAATTTTATTGTTTTGGTCATCCCAAAACCTATAGCCATACATGTCAGATCCATAACCAATGAAATAGCATCGCTTTGCCTTAGGGTCCTCTTTATCTCTACTATTAGAGTTCAACAAAATATATGAAGAACAACCAAAAACTTTCAGATGTGAAAGGTTTACCTCATTTCCAGACCATACTTCTTCAGGTAACTGATAGCCTAAAGGAACTAATGGTCCTTTGTTTATGAGATAGGCTGTTGTGCTTATTGCGTTTGCCCAAAAAACATTGGGTAGTCCTGACTGGATTCTCATACATCTTGCTCTCTCACTCAAGGTTTTGTTCATTCTTTCTGTCAAACCATTTTGCTCTGGTGTTCCTGGAACCGTCTTGATCATTCTAATCCCATTCTCTGAACAAAGCTCCTTGAATTGACTACTATCATGTTCTCCACCATTATCAGACTTCAAACATTTAATCTTTAAACATGTTTGAGTCTCAGCCTCCTTTTTCCACCTTTTAAACACAAAAAACACATCAGACTTATTTATAAGAAAATAAACCCATACCTTTCTTGTAGAGTCATCAATGAAGGTTATGTAATATTGTGAACCTTCAAGGGATTTCACTAGAGCTGGCCCCCAAACATCTGTATGCACTAGTTCTAGTCTTTCAACTTTAGACGACTTATTTGTTTTGGAGAAGCTAACCTTTTTCTGCTTTACAAAGATACAATGTTCACAAGGTTCAACGTCAACATGCTTTAAGTTAGGTATTTTACCTTTTGAGACCATGAGCTTCATTCATTTCTCACTCATATGTTCAAGCCTCTAATGCCACAAAGAGGAACTGTTGCCAACTTCTGCAATTGATATCATATCCTCATCTGCAATCATGTAAAGAGATCCTTGCTTCTTTCCACGAGCAACAACAAGATTACCTTTCATTACCTTCCAGTGTCCATCTCCAAAGGTGGTGTAATGCCCCTCATAATCCAACTGCCTTATAGATATTAAGTTTCTCTTTAAGGCAGGAATATGTCTGACATTATTCAAAGTCCACACACTTCCATTAGAGGTTCTGATATTAATATCACATTTTCCTATAATATCAAGAGATTTCTCATCTGCAAGGTAGACCTTCCCAAAATTTCCTGGAACATAGTTAGATAATAGTTATAAGGAAGGTGTAGTATGGAATGACGCACCTAAGTCCATAATCCATGAGTCAATAGAACTATCTAAACTACATAGTAGTGCATCTTCAATTTCATCAGTTGCTGCATTTGATGATTGATCATTATCTTGCTTCTTATTGTTGTTGTTCTTCCTTGGAGCCCTACATTGATTTGTAAAGTGACCCCTTTTCTGACAATTCCAACAAGTGATAACATTCCAAAATTTTGGTTATGATTTTCCTCTAGACTTTGATTTGCCTCGGCCTTGATTACGACCTTTCTGGCTACTTCTTCCTCTAGTTTCAGTACTCAATGCTGAACCAGAACTAGAACTGAAAGATTCCCTTGAACTTTTCCTGCGAACATCTCTGCTTAAGATCAAGTCACGGGTGTTATCAAGCTTCAACTTACTATTACTTGTAGAATTACTAACTGCAGTAACAGATGCACTCCAACTTTCTGGAAGAGATGATAATAAAATTAATGCGTTCACCTCATCATCAAATGTTATCTGCACTAATGTTAAATGCGCAATAATTGCATTAAATTCACTAATATGATTAGTAATCGAGTTACCTTCACCCATTTTTAGGTTGACTAGTCTGTGAATCAAATACACTTTATTAGTTGCAGATGGCTTCTCATACATATTTGACAACACCTTCATCAAATGTCAACCGGATCACATCAAGTGTTTGCCGATCTAACAAATCGCATTCTGCCTGCTCCATATCGGTTGGCTTCTGCTCTGTTAAGGGTAGATACAACTTCTTTTGATACATGTAGTCCTTTATCTACATCTTCCAAAACCCGGAGTCACTGCCATCAAACTTCTCAATCCTCACATTCCCTTCTTCCAATGCCATTGCTCTTGTTGCTTTTGACGAAAGCTCTTGTTGCCTTTGACCAAAAGCTCCTGTTGCCTTTGCCCAAAGCTCCTGCTGCCTTTAACCAAAGCTCATGCTACTTTTGACCAAAGCTCCCACTACTTCTCTAAACTGAGATTCCCAAGAAGAAAAATAGAAACCAAATCTTTTCTGATGTGGAAGATCAGACAATGCTGCAACCACATAGCATACTAAGAAAAATGGCTCTTGATACCAATTGTTAGGAACAAGGCAAATAAAGGAGAGAAAAATAGACACAGAGAATTTAACGTGGTTTGGCGTACAATGTGTATGCCTACGTTCACGACTACACTAGGAAGTATTTTTATTTCTGGTGTGTATCTCAAAGCTTTACATAGGGTCTCTTATATAATAAAATAGAGAACCACATCTCACAATTCTAAGCGACATGGGACTAAATCAAGCACCATAATACTAACATAGCGAGTTCTTAAATTTGAGATTGAAAATTTACGAAACAATCACATAAAAATAACAGTTACAAAATATTTTAAAAAATTAATGATTTATTTTAAAAGAATGTCATAAAAAATATATTAGAGCAAATTATAAATATACTTGAAAATTATACTTTTTTTAATATATATTACAATTAAAATAATAAATAAAATTATTAAATTTTATTTGATACATCACAATAAACAATATTTTAAAAAGTTAATAAAAATTTATCCAGACTTTGCCTATCAAACTGTTCCACATTTTTATTTTAACAGAAAATAAATAATAAAAATAAATTTTTGGATAATGTTGATCTCACGCACAGAACGTAGAATGGTTAAAACACGTACCAATAGCAGGTGGAATCACTGCTTTATGCACTTTTTTCCTGCACGCAGTAAAACTTAGCTTTTTTAGGTTGTTAAATTGATTTTACAGAATAGTTTTACCCTTTGTATACTTTTATTTTTTGAAAATTGATAATAAAGTTTTTTTTAATAAATTTTGATAAATTATTAAAAAAAAATTATTACGTTTTTTTTAATACAAAATTAATCTTCCTTAATTCTATTTATAAAAATTTTGTTAAGTTTGTCCAAAACAATTATCAACAACTAACTTTTCTTTACTTTCTGTTATCCCATTTTAGAGAATATAATAAAATAATTTTAATCGATTTTCTTATGTTTTACATGTTTTTATATAAAGAAATGTAAAGCATATTAAGAAGTTTAACATAACTCACATTTTATTCAATTAACAAATTTCCTTAATAATTACTATTTTATAACAGTCACCATTGAGAAAGTTTTATGTATTCTTGTTTTTAATATATGCACTTGTTTAATTTTCAAAGTAAAAATTTCTACAAGATCACACAAATGAAAAAAAAAAATTAAATAATTGAGTAAACAATTTAATAAAATTAAAATAAGTAACATATTTTTGTTTTACATTCTTCAATATTAATTTAAAGGTCATGTCACAAAGTTCAATATTATATGTGTAAAACAATTAGGTCATCACAAAATGTACGAAAACGAAAACCAAAACTGTTTCAAATTTCAATTGTTATGGATGTGGTGAAACAGGTCACGTAAAAACAGACTCTCCAAATGCTAAAAAGGGTAAAGAGAAGAAGGGCAAAAAGGTTTTCAAGAAAAATAAATGGGAGGATATCGATTTAAGTTCTTCTTCAAGCTCATCCAACTCTAGTGAATTTGATGAGGAAGCAAATATGTGTTTGATTGCTGACCATGACTCTTCTGACAGTGAGGTAAACTCTTGTGGTGAAAATGATTATGATGCTCTATATGATGCATTTCAACAATTGCTCTTTAAATCTAGTAAATTAGATGTTGCTCACAAGAAATTAAAATTTGATTTTAAGGAGTTACAAAGTAAGTTTGAAAAGTCTCTTGAGGAAGAAGAAGAAGTCTTGAAAAATAAAATTTCAATTTTAGAAAATAAAGAGACTTAAATTATTGAATGTGCATCTTGTAAAAGTTATATGTTTAATTTAAATATTCTAGAAAGACAACTTGAAGATGCATTAGAAAATAAAAATGTTAAAAAGCTTGATTTAAAGAAAAATTATTTAAGTAACAACAAGCAAACTCCTAAGAATAAGAATAAAAGAGCCAATAGGGTATGGGTAGAAAAAGGTAAGCCTTATTTTAGGAATATAAATTGTGTAACAAGTTTTTATTGTATGCAAAAGGGGCACACTTCAAATAAATGTAGAATTAAACATTTTGATGTCCCTAATGGAAGATGTGCTTGGATTCCTATTATAAAGTAACATGTCTCTAACCTCAAAGGACCCAAATAAGTTTATTGGGGACCAAAATGTTATTGTTCTCTATCTCGTAGGTTATATCAAAATAAGAAAGTCTCTTTGAATGTTTAATAACTAGTATATTCATCAAACTTTTGGTATCTTGGTAAGTTCTATGATTTTATAAGGGGTTTGAGAATATTATATATGTGTAAAAGTGGTAAAAATCTTTAATTTTAGTGTTTTCCGAGAAACTCCGCTAGGATAATTGATTATTCTTAGGTGATAATTAGGGATGGCAACGGGGCGGGGCGGGGACGGGTTTCGCTATCCCATACCCATCCCCGTAAAAAAATTCATCCCCATCCCCATACCTAAACCCAACGGGTATCAAACTTTTGTCTCATTCTCATCCCCACCGGGTAACGGGTATAATCTCGTACCCATACCCGTACCCGTTTTACTACTTCAATATTAATTTTAATTAATTTTTATAAAATAATAAAAATTATAGTAAAGGAAACATAATACTATCAAATATTCAATATTAGGAGGATGATTGATTCTTCAATATCAAATACTTTTAAATAAATTATAATTGTTTACATTTTAAATTAGAATACCAAATAAAATTTCATGAGAACCAAAACATTTATTAAATTTGCAAACATTAATGAAAATTAAAATTTAAAATTTAAAAATATTTTAAAAAATATATAAAAGAAAAAAAATATTCAAATTAAAATATATTTTAAATGTTTGTTTACTTCAATTTTTTAAATTATAATGAATATCTTTTTTATACACTAATAAAAGTTATAATACATCACTTGATCAAAATGACACAAAGAACAAATGATAAACATAATAATAAAATTTTGACTTAGATCTTGTATCTTTTGAACTCCAATATATGTTGCATGGTGATAAAAAAATATTCACGAAAAATACATTAAATTTTTATATTGTAGTAAAAGTAAATAAAAGTTATTTATACAATTATAGTGAAAAGATTACAGTATGATTGATAATGAGTTAGAAAATAAAAAATAATTAGATAAAATATATTGAAATAGTATTCTACATGATGAAAATAAACAATAAATAAAAATATTAAAAAATTAAAAAATGTGTGTCTTAGAAACAATTTGAGAGACTATTAAAAGAAATCTCACAAAGCAAAACAAATGTATAATTAAGAGTATGATAAGACGAAAAATACCATAGAGATCTAAGAAAACTTTTAAAATATCAACATATATACTCAATGGTTGAGAAATAACGAAAATTGTTTTAGCGAAACAAAAGAGTTATTCAAATGAAACAAAAATTATTAATAATAAGTAAATATATATTTTTTATATTACTTATTAAATGAAATGTTTATGCTGTTAAACTCTTAAATTGAGAGTATTAAATATTCTGATATGAAAGAAAAATATACAATAAATAGAAATATTCAAATGTGAGACATAATTTTTTTTTAACATAATTACATAAAGGTTATGATAAGATGAAAAATATATTAGAGATGCAAATGAGTTTCATGACAAACCAAATAATGAGAAAAATATAAAATAGAAAGCATATATATATATATATATATATATATATATATATATATATATATATTTTTATTTATAATTATGA
>Ga0214542_1006221_pt1 | contig 21972 bp, 17 predicted proteins | sample CNSS1metaG_FD_160096 | JGI IMG/M metagenome (GOLD analysis project Ga0214542, IMG submission 160096) | Root nodule microbial communities from cowpea collected in UCLA plant growth center, Los Angeles, California, USA - CNSS1 | ecosystem: Host-associated > Plants > Roots > Nodule | place: USA...
ATAATTATATATACATATATATATATATATATATATATTTATATAACTATATATAGTTATATATATATATAGAGAGAAATTTGTATCATATTCAGATTTGGATTTTAAAAGAAGCTAAATTATGCAAAAATTGAGAGTAAATTGTTTTCTCTTGATCACGAGTCTCATTTTTTATTTTGAGCTTCAAAGTGGCGACTCTTTCCTTCATCGTCTTGGATCATCTCTAAGTGGCGTGGCATCAATCCATTCCAAGTTCCAAGCGTTCACATCGTTATCATTTGTCAAGTGGCTTCAATCACATAAGTCTTATTTTCCTTTCTAGTTCTATTATAGTTTTGTTTTTTTAGAACATATGGTGTGCATTGTGCATAATTGTTTCTTTCTTTTATTAAAAATAGTTATAATATTTATATATAATATTATTTTATATTTCTTAAATATATATTAAATTCTTTTATAAAGATTGTAACTATATTTTTATTATTTAATTATATTTATATTATTCTATTATCCTATAATATTATTATCATAATTATAATTTTTAGTGTATATATTTAAATATATTATTTTTATAATATTGGTATTGATAAAAATAACTCTAATACATTGCATATGAAAAGTGTTGTACGGTTAAAACATTTGGGTGTTACAAAACCAAAAACATTATATTATAAAATTTGAGATGTTACACTATGAAATGGTGGCATAAAATTATAATGGACATTAGGCTAAACAAGAGGTCACTAATGGTCTCGATTTAACATGTTGCGTGTGTGCGTGGTTTGTTCCTTCTCATTATAAGAAGAAACTTTGTTAAAGTTCCAACTTCAACAAGGTACACGGAGTGTGGATGAGTACTATAGATCTTCTTGGAAGGATAAAAATAAATTTGAAAATGAAAAATCTGCTTCCAAGTTCTCAAGATTCATCAAAACAAAGTTTAAATTTAAAGTAAAATTTGTTTTAGAAAATTTATCTTCCGTAGACAATATTTATTCAGCAACAATAGCAATTAATTAATTTTATCAATATTTATAAAAAGTATATTTTATATCAAAATAAATTTAATTTTATAAACATATATACTTTTAAACAGAAAATATCGATGCATGATTCACTTTATATACCAAGGACAAAATTTGTAATAAAAAAAGGTTAACTAAAACCTTATATACGTGTTGTTTATATTTTATTTGAGTAATAATGTCGGGACTATGATATTTAAACATATAACTGATTAATAATTTTATTTTAAGTCATCCATAATTCATTTTATATTATTACAATATAATTATTAAATAATTATTTTGGTTGTCAAAGTATTATTTTTTATTTTATTTTATATCTTACATAACATATGGTTAATTTTTAAAGACTATATTTGGCTTAGTAAGGAGAAAAAGAAATATAGCAACAAAAACATGACCAAAGCAAAAGTATTATTTATTGACCGAAAATTATTTGTGTTGTTTTCCTACACGTCCTTATGAGAATGCTTGATACGAGACTCTTTTACATTTTTTTAGCATATTTGCTTGCTGTTAATTTTGTTCAGTATTTTTCTTAGTTCATTTGTTTCATAAGGTAATATCTAAAAATAATAATTATAATAAAAACACTATATTAAATAATTATTACTTAACATATTACTGTAAAATTAAATTTGATTCTCATAAACAAAATATCGTGTTCTAATGTATATGAAAAAAATGTTCTTTAAAAATCAAATTCCAAGTTACTACTTCTCCAATGAAAATTATTTATGTTCTTGCGCAATAAGAGATATTAAGGAACACAAATAATATCTTACCTCAACTCTGGACCTCTCGAGCCGACTTCTTCTCGACTTGTGCATGCCATTTGCTAGCATATACTGTCTGGACCCTTAGGGGGTTACCTGCGGAGAGGGCTCTGACAATCAAGTCAACAAAAAGGTTCTCAAAAGTCAAATCTCATATCAGGGAATTAATGAAAGCGTACCTCTTAATTATTGGAGTCCACGTATATTTATAGAGTTATTAATTATGTCTGACATCCTTATGGGCTGGGCAAATATTTGGATCCTAGATGGGTTTGGGCCAAGCCCAAGCCCTGTGTTAGCGTTTGTTGGTACTAGGGACCTTGTTTTCGACATTCTAAGTTTGGTGTTATTGACTTATTGCATATTGTCCATTATAGTGGTGGCCTGGGCCGCTATGTTCTGCTTGACTAGTCATTGACTTATTAATTTTATTTGTGGGACTATGTCTAAGCGGTCTTGGCCATGTACTTGCCTTGGTCCGCCTATGTATAGTACAATTTATTAATAAAATTGGTGAAAATTTGGGTTATTATTTTAATTTTAATTTTCTTAAATAAATATTAATGTAACACATCTACAAAAGAAATTATAAAATAAATATTCGAGGTTTTCGTTGTATAAATCCACATTACCATTAGTTGTTTTGGTTTTTGAAAACAGTTGTAACTCATATATTCAATTACCTTGATGTACATATGCACACTTTCGGTAATGAGAAAATACATTGTTTTCTCTTTAAATTCCTTTTCTCTAATATTTGCCTTGCATATGTTTGTGTTGTTGCCTCAATCGCTCTATCAGGACTAACAGTGGTATCCAGAGTTTCAGGTTGAACGAAGGGTTGTGTGGCTAGAAAGAAGCCACCAAGGTGAAGCTTGTTGCTCGTATTGGCTTCCATGGTTATTGGAGGATTGATACATGGTAATCTGCATGTGTTCGATGGCAATTGTTATGAGGATTGGTGTGTCAAAATGGAAGCAATTCTCGATTTCCAAGAAGTGGTTGAGATAGTGAAGAAAGGGTTTCAAGAACCCTCCAAGAATGTCACAGATGAACTAGAGTGCATACAAAGTAAGTGAAAGATAAGACTGCAAAGCCAGAATGTTATTGCATCAGTGTGTGTCATTTGCCATCTTTCAGAAAATATCAAAAGCCACGACGTCAAAGGAGGTATGGGATATTTTGCAAGATACGTATGGTAATTCTAGGAAGGTGAAGAAGGTTAAATTGCAGTCCTTACAAAGAAATTATGAGCTATTGTGACAGAACAGGAGTCAATTGCAGAATATGTGGGAAGACTGCAAGTGTTGACTAACTCTATGAAAGCTTGTGATAAACTAGTGAAATGCAACAAGGTGGTGGCCAAAATACTTTGAACCTTGACACCTCAATTTAATCATATGATTGTGGTAATTGAGGAATCTAAGGATCTTGAGAAGATGTTTGTTGAAGAACTCCAGAACTCATTAGAGGCTCATGAACATAGAATACTAAGAGAAAGAATAAGGAAAAAGGTGTTGATCAAGCATTCCAAACCAAAATTGATCATCAAAGATTTAAAGGTTGTGATAGTCGAAGAGGAAGAGCAAGATTTAGGGGTGGAAAAAATGGAGAATTTTCTAAGCAATTAGGTGAGGAGAATGGAAATACCCAGAAAGAAAGGGCTAGATCTAGAGGAAGCAAACAAGTCTTACAACGAAAAAAGGTTCAATATTATACTTGTGAGAAATTTGGTCACTATTCCTATGAATGGTGGCACAAGGATACAACCAAGATGAAAAAAAAAAAGGTGGCAAGGCCCATCTAGCACAATATGAAAATGATTCTAACTCAGACTGTGTAGTAAGGATAGTCACTACGAGTAGTGGAGATGATGATTCCTTCTAGTATTTAGATATGGATGTCGGAAGTGTAGGGAGAAATGGAGAATTTTTTGAACAATCAAGTGAGGAAAATGGTAATACCTAGAAAGAAAGTGTTAATGCTAAAGAAGGCAGACAAGACAGAGGTAGGGGCAAGAAGCCTTACGACAAAAGAAAGGTTCAATATTATACTTGTGAGAAATTTGGTCACTATTCCTATGAATGGTGGCACAATGATACAAACAAGAAAGGTGGTGAGGTCCATCTAGCATAATAAGAAGGTGATTCACACTCAGACAACGTAGTGTTGATAGTTACTAGAGCAGTGGAGATGATGATTCCTACTAGTATTTAGATATGAGTGGCAGAAATAGAGGCAGAAATGGAGAATTTTCTAAGCAATTAGGTGAGGAGAATGGTAATACCCAGAAAGAAAGTGTTAGATCTAGAGGACGCATACAAGGTAGAGGCAAGGACAAGAAGCCTTATGACAAAAGAAAGGTTCAATATTATACTTGTGAGAAATTTGGTCATTATTCCTATGAATGGTGGAACAATGATACAACTAAGACGAATAAGAAAGGTGGTGAGGCCCATCTAGCACAATATGAAGGTAATTCTGATTGAATCTGCGTAGTGTTGATGGTCACTATGAGTAGGGGAGATTATAATTCTTATTAGTATTTAGATACGAGTGACAAAAGTGGAGGCAGAATTGGAGAGCTTTTTTAGCAATCAAGTTAGGAGAATGGTTATACCTAGAAAGAAAGTGTTAGATCTAGAGGATGCAGACAAGCTAGAGGTAAGGCAAGAAGCTTTATGATAAAAGAAAGGTTCAATATTATACTTGTGAGAAATTTGGTCATTAATCCTATGAATGATAGCACAATGATACAACCAAGATGAACAAGAAAGGTTGGAACGCCCATCTAGCATAATATAAAGGTGATTATATGATGTGATCCCAATAAGGCTTATAGCATTGGGCCAACGCCTAGGCCCTTTCTTTTTGTTTCTTTTATTTTTCTTTATTTTTAATTAAATAAATCTGTTTTAATTGGTTTGTTTTTGTTAAATGCAGCCAATTATTGAAATATTTGGCATTGAGCCTACGACCCAATTCGTTTCCATGCCTCCGCACCACTCACAGATTCTGATATTCTGCCTTCACGTATTGGGTTTCCAGCCCAATTCCTTCAACGTCTCCGAGCCCATTTCTCTCTAAGAAGCACGCTGCCAATGCTTCTAGCACACCAATCTTGCTACAGTCCACATCATGCCTAATTGAGCCTGCATAAATTTGCAATTCATATGTGGCCCAATTCACTCACGCATGGTCTGATGTTCCATTCGCACACCTCCGTTGGCAGCCAACAACACTTTGTTTCCTCCACGCGTGCAACCTTCAAATTTGGTTTGCAACCAGCAGCCCAATATAAATTAGCATATGCCTTCTTTCACGCAGACATCATTTTCTGTTAGCATACTGTTATTGGGCCGAGCCCAATTCTTCCAACCAGCTTCTCTCCACCTCATTTTCTCTGCCCAACTTGCAAGGTGCGGCTAGGGTTCTCTCATACTTTTCCTCAAGCCTTCACTAATCACACTGTTGTTAAGGTCACACGAATTCTTCCTTCACGCGAGTTCGCTCGCTTCATGTGTCCACCCTAGGGTTAGTTCGGATTCATGTTTTCCCTTTCTCTTGCCGATAGGATCTGTGTTAGATGTCATCCATGTTTTCTTCTCTTCCATTTTCTTTCCGATTGCCATTTGTTCTATAAAATGGCAAGCCATCTCGATGTAAAATTTAGTTGAGATGAATGTTAAAATTTGGTTGAGAACACTCCCCTTTCGTCTATGCTCAAACCTTAAACCCTTGATTAGGTTTTTACCTCTTCGGGTTGCCAAAGCCAGTGAAAAGCCAGAGAGAACTGAGCGTAAACACCATAACCGAGTCTTTCACTGTGTTTTCCCTCGCCTTTCGCGAGTTTCAATCGGTGGAACGCCGATTGGAAAGGCTTTTTGGCGCGTACCACGATGAAGGAGCCTCATCAAGTGGTATCAGAGCCAGGTTGGTTCTCGGCATTGTCACGAGATAAGTTTCTTCCTTATCTCTGTTATTTTCTTCTTATATGTTTGTTTCAGTCTTGTTCCTACTTTGCTTGAGTTTGATTTTCTACGATTGAGATTGATCCACTGTCTTGTTCTCATTTTCTAAATCAATATCGTGATGCATTGTCATAGATCTCTAAATTTGTCGTTCAAATGCATGTCAAGTAGGTTTAATTTCAATTTTGATTACCTAGCTTTGAATTTTATAATCTCATGTTTTTGTCTTAGGTGTTGTTTAGTTTGTTTTATATGTTGATAATTCCATAGTAGTGTTGCCTAATTTGAGTATTGTTCACTGTTTTGTCTCTGTTTCAGTCATTGTTTCATTCGTCATATGTTGAGTTTAGTCTTTGAATTTGTGTTTTGTTGAGTTCTTTAATTGCTAGTAGACCAATAGCAATTTTCTGTAGTGTATTTTTCACTGTTTCATGTTGAACTCGTGCTGCATTCTTATATTGTTGTCCAATTGCATTTCAGTTCTGTTTGGTTCTTGTGTTGTTTCTACATTTCCATTTTTGGCCAAGGATTGTGCTGACAAAACTGTAGTGTTCCACTAACCTAATTTTATATCTGACTTTGTTCAAATTGTTCAAATGGACATTCAGTATTGATTAAATCAGTGCATAGACTGTGTTCGCATCTATCTTGCACAGTTTTGTATTCTTTGATTGAGTTTGATGCTCATATGATGCATTCTACGTTGACTGTTTTGTGACTATCCTCTAAATCTGTAGATTTGTTATGCCATAGTACTCTTGTTGCATCCTTTTTGGCCTTTGTTGTTGAGTGCAAACGTTTTGGCCATTTCTGTTTCCAATTACTCAGCAGATATGTGTTTGATAAGGTATTTTAGTTTGTTAATTGGACAAATCCTGGTTGATTTGGTATGTGTTGTACTGTTTGACAACATTCCAGTTTATTCGTGCTTAATTATGTTTTGCTTAATTCTATTTGCTATATCACTATTTTTGTATCTGTGATTAGCCTAGTGTTTGGTGTTTTGAGATTTCTTGTGTATCTTGAGTGAAGTCATTTTCTAGCCTGACTTTGCTTACCAGTTTAAGTTTTATCATATTACAATCATTAAACTTGTTTCACTTTGTTGTTGGCTCATTCATTCTGTCACAGAATCAGATTTCTGCTCTGATTGTTCATGTTCTACTTTTGTTGCTTTGTGTAATCCCATTCAGTTGTTTTTCGAAAGCATCACTGAGTAGTTCCTTGTTCTGTGACATTCAAATCAATTGAGTGCTGCTAGTTTATTCTGCGTTCACAGATTTTAAATTCTAAAGTGTATGCCAGTCAGCCTTGTGTTTGATGCAGTAATTTTGGTTTTATTACTTCCAGTTCTGCTGTCATTGCCATTGTTGTGTCATTGTGCTCTGAGTTTGAACCATATCCATTTGCCTGCAGTCGTGGTATCTTAAGTGCTTCTGTTGCAGTCCTGATTCATTAAGTGCATTCACAATTTTTTGTGCTTTTGCTTTGATTTGCTGCTACTTTCTTTGATCACACATGTCCAAATTTTGAGACTGTCAAATGACTTAAAATGCTGCTAATTTTGTGATCTGTGTTCAAGTTTGGCTCAATTCTGCTGCATATGGCTGAGATATATCCATTGGCCGTTAGTTTCTTTTTTTGTATGTCTGTTTCAATTGTTTTTAAGTTGAATCAATCTTGAAATCTGTCATATGCATTTGTTTATTGATTTGGTGGTAGAAACTTGACCTTTGTGTGAGCTGTTCTTCAAGTTTTTGAGAGCTAAAAAGAAAATGAGGAAGAAATCAATGACAAGAAAAAGAATATGATGCGAAAGATAAACACATCTGAAAATAAAAATGAAAAAGTCTTGATTGAATTTGAAAACATTGTTTTTTAGCAACATACAATTTGTCTTGCCCAGTTCATCGAATGACTACTGCTTTTTAAATGTCAATTGCATATGCTCTTGATTCATCTTGTTTTGAGTCTTATTGATTTTGGTTTTGTTAATCGTCTTCTAGACCCCTTCTTTAGGTTCCTTTTGTGTGCCTTCTTTATTAGTTAACTTGTTTTCTTGCTTGTCTTTATTGGCTATCCTTTGAGTTTGTCTATTAAATCTTTCACTTGATGTTGTCCAATTCTTTCATTTGAGCTTTTCTTAACTTTCTGTCTTGGCTATTCTTAAGTGGCAACACTTGCTTTTTTTGGTTTTCTTTGCTTTGGACACTCACTTTTGTTTGGCAGCCCTAATAGGTGAAGCCTCTTCTTGTGGGGTGAGTGAATCTGTTGGGAAGTAAAACTGTCGAGAGGAATTGTGGGAGTAAGCTGGGACTTGAGAGCATCAACGTGGGAGAAACACTTGAGGGAGACACACTTTGGAGGCTGGATCGAGAGCTAGAGAAATATAGCTTGGCATAGTTTTTTTTTTTGTGCTTATTGTTGTTTTGATGTCACGGATTTTGGTTGTATATTGTTTTCCGTTTTTTGTTATTTCATTTGGCTTAGGTGGGAAAATGCTTTTGAGCAATCCCATCCTTAGCATTTAATTGTAATAGTTTAAGCGTGTTTAGTGTGAGGTTCAAGGGGTTCCAAAGGCCACTTGAATTTTCACTTAGGATTTTCATCTAGTTTATGTTTTCAGTCTTTATGTTTTCAATGTCCAGGTTTTGTGTGATTTGTATGATTGTTTCTATGTTTTAGGTCATCGTGATATCTAGGTGTAATGCGTTTATCACCTAGTTGACCTTCTTTTGGTCTTAAGTTTTCACTCTGTTCACACACTTTTTCCAATTGTTTTTCACACAATTTGTTTTCATTTGTATTTTTATTGAGAATTTTTGTGAAAGAAATTTAGAGATCTCTGGCTAGGAAAGACTTGGTTTCTAATCTTGTCCATGAGACTCACCTCCCTTTCCTGGGAGTATCTCTAGAAATCTTTTCCACTATTTTCTCTTTAGAAATTCATCAACTTCTTTGTGAAAAATTGTTTTGCTAAAAGTGTTTTAAAATGAGTTTTTCTTCTAGTCGTATGCATGTAGATAGGCATAGTAGTGTGCATTTAGGTAGGCATAGTAATCATGAGTTGCATCATACCATTCATAGTGACATTCCATTCTTTGGGGAAGATATAGGACCAATATCATTTAGAGATTGGATGTGGGATACTGAGAAATTGGTGTAACCATTGTTTAGTAAATATAGTCCAATAGACATTCTTAGACATGTTACTTCTAGGTTTGTAGGACGTGCATTTGATTGGTGGCAAGGGAGACGGTACAGAGTGAAAAAGGGGAGAGAATCATGCATTAATACATTTTATGAATTGAAATCATGCATGTGGAAACACTTCATTCCCCCTTCCTTTAGGATCACTAAAGCGTAACAAGCTAGGATAGAAAACTCCATTGACATAGGGGATGCATTCATCCAAAACATTGCTAAGTTTTCTAGACTAGAAACAGATTTTAAGCATAATTTAGACTTGTTCTTGAGTGAACAGAGAGAGAGAGAGAGAGAAACATAAGAGAGAGCAAGCAAAATTTGCAAAGCTTCGGGAGTTGGAAAAGAATAGAGAAAAAGAAGAGCTTGAGAAGCTTTGTGCTAAAAGAGAACAAGAGAAAAAAGAGATAAAAGAGAAGAAGAAAAGAGAGGAAGAAGAAAAGGAAAAAGAGGAGAGTATTACAAAAGTCCAAGAAGAGAATGAGAGAAAAGAATTAGAAGCAAAAGAGAAAATAAGACAAGAGAGTGAGCTTGAAAGACAAACCAAAGTGGTAGAGTTAACAAGCATTTCAAATGAAAAGAGGGAACTCATGGTTAGGGATTTGGTGTTCCATCCTTCACCAATTCCTTCCATTAAATCCCAATTTCAAAAGGGAGTTTACCCATGTTTAAACTCTTCTCACTTTTTCATTAAATCTTTTGTTTTGTTTTCCTCTAAAAAATTTTGTTCTCCATCTCATTCCCTTATTTCATCCTTTTCAAAATTTTGTGTGAAAACAAACTTTGACTTCATAACTCATTTCAAAATTCATCTAAGTCAAAGTGTAAGACACTATAAAGTGGGCTGGATATCACCTTTTTCAAATTTTAACAATCCATTTTCACACATTGCCCAATCAATTCTTCTGCATGGTCATTATGATTTCATTATAATTTTGTTTGATGATTATTGCAGATTTATTTTTGATCCTGGAGGAATCTTCATTTTGGTTCTTGTGAGCCTTTCACCTCTTGATCTGAGGACAGATCCTCTTCAAGAGGGAGGGGATGATATGATCCCAATAAGGCTTATAGCATTGGGCCAACGCCTAGGCCCTTTCTTTTAGTTTCTTTTATTTTTCTTTATTTTTAATTAAATAAATCTGTTCTAATTGGTTTGTTTTTGTTAAATGCAACCAATTATTGAAATATTTGGCATTGGGCCTATGGCCCAATTCGTTTCCATGCCTCCGCACCACTCACAAATTCTGATATTCTACCTTCACGTATTGGGCTTCCAGCCCAATTCCTTCAGCGTCTCCAAGCCCATTTCTCTCTAAGAAGCACGCTGCCAATGCTTCCAGCACACCAATCTTGCTACAGTCCACATCATGCCTAGTTGAGCCTGCATCAATTTGCAATTCATATGTGGCCCAATTCACTCACGCATGGTCTGATGTTCCATTCGCACACCTCCGTTGGCAGCCAACAACACTTTGTTTCCTCCATGTGTGCAGCCTTCAAATTGGGTCTGCAATCAGCAACCCAATATCAATTAGCATATGCCTTCTTTCACGCAAACATCATTTTCTGTTAGCATACTGTTATTGGGCCCAGCCCAATTCTTCAAACCAGCTTCTCTCCACCTCATTTTCTCTGCCCAACTTGCAAGGTGCGGCTAGGGTTCTCTCACACTTTGCCTCAAGCCTTCACTGATCACGCTACTATTAGGGTCACACGAGTTCGCTCGCTTCATGCGTCCACCCTAAGGTTAGTTCGGATTCATGTTTTCCCTTTCTATTATCGATAGGATCTGTGTTAGATGACATCCATTTTTTCTTCTCTTCTGTTTTCTTTCCGGTTGACATTTGTTCTATAAAATGGCAAGCCATCTCGATGTAAAAGTTAGCTAAGATGAATGTTAAAATTTGGTTGAGAACACTCCCCTTTCGTCTCTACTCAAACCCTAAACCCTAGATTAGGTTTTTACCTCTTCGGGTTGCCCAAGCCAGTGAGAAGCCAGAGAGAACTGAGCGTAAACACCATAACCGAGTCTTTCGCTGTGTTTTCCCTCGCCTTCCATGAGTTTCAATCGGTGGAACGTCGATTGGAGAGGCTTTCGGGCAAGTACCGTGATGGAGGAGCCTCATCATTCTGACTCATATCGCGTAGTATTGATTGTCACTACGAGGAGTGGAGATGATGATTCTTACTAGTATTTAGATACGGGTTGCTCGAACGACATGATAAGAAACAAGGAGTGGTTAATAGATCTTGACTCAAACATCAAGAAACACATAAGATTTGTTGATAATAGCATCATAGTTTTAGAGGGATTTGGGAGAGTACAACTCAAAAGCAAGAATGAAAAGACATCATACTTGAATGATGCATAATATGTTCTTTCTAAGAAGAACAATATTTTAAGCTTAGGGCAACTGCTTGAAAAGGGCTATATTATGTTTCTGTAAGAGAATCATATTAAAGTGTTTGACAACAAACATTGGCTTCTGTTCAAGGCACCTATGTAACATCCTTTAATTATACTATCAATAAACAATGTATTACATTATTTATAAGCATTTTATTACATATCTATCTAATATATATATATATATATATATATATATATAAATTACTACAAAATGAAATAATATATTATTAGAAATAATAATATATCTATTATAATAAATTATGAACACATAAATATTATAAATATATAAGAAAAACTAATGATTGCAAGAAGGCCTATAAATAGGGGTAGAATGAATGCGAAAGGAAGGAAGAGATTGACAGTGAAGAAAAAGAGAGAGAGAGAGAGAGAGAGAGAGAGAGAGAGAGAGAGAGATAGGAGAATCATTGAGAATAGATACTAGAAAAAAAAAACTTTCACGAAGTACAAAGTCGCTACAAATTTTTGGGTTATATTCTTCACAACAGTGACTAAGTTAAGGGGGGGTGTCCCTAACCCTATCTTAATCCTTATCTTAATCGATAGTGACTAAATTTTTGGGTTATATATTTATAACTTATTTCATATTTTTATAAGTAAGTGGGGTGTCCCTAACGCTATCTTAATCCTTCTCTTACTTATTTCATACTATTTTCCAAATGGAGTACCCTAATCTTACTAACATTTTTATATTATTATTTATGATGCTTAATTTATTGTATATGATAATTATATATATCGTATGAAACTATATAAATTTATTTATGATATTATATATATATATATACACTATATATATGGTAAATAACTTGGTCAAGGGAGCCTCTGTTAGAACCTTATCAAGTCATTGCGATCGACTAAGGGCAAGCTCATTCAAAGCCCCTATCGATCGATCAATTACTTGGTTAATGAGTGTTTGCTAGAATCCCTGCCAATCAAACTCAACCAGCTAAGGATAATCGATGAGTACCAACCCTAAATCAATCAGTTAAGATAAAACTCGTTCGGGACTGCTTGTCGATCAGTCTAGAAGAAAGACAGAATAACTACGAGTTGAGAATCTAGCAATTAACTCGAAATGGTAACTTAAACTTTAGGAATGAAGGGCACAATAAATGATGAAGGGCCAAATTAAATTATATCATAAAAGCAATCCATATAATTCCAAGGGTCGATCATAGACGATTAACACACAAAATATTTGATCGACCTTGATCAGCCTACATAAAAACGTAATAAAAAACTACAAACTAAAATTAAATAACAAAATCTAGAGGTTGGTGGGGTCTTCATTGTCAGCATCCTCATCATCAAAAATATCCACATGGACAAGAGGGGCTTCGGTGGTAGTGACCGCAGGTGCGGGGTGGTGGCTCGCACACATTCACCAATTTCCCATAGACAACGTCAAATTTGGAGTTGAAGGTAGTCGGTAGATCAAAGGAAGTGTCAAAGAAATACGTCGTTTGGTTCAGCACCTTCTAGAAGCCAAGGTCGTGCTAAGTGAACACCTGCTCATCAGCTTCAGGAAGTTCCTCCTCCAACTCTTGACACCTTTTGGCTTACCCCTACAACGTCTTCTAGTCGTCCAAGTGAGTGATGAAATGACACTACAACTTATGCGCCTTGATAAGTCCTTTATCTTTGGTGTTTTTCTTAGTGAATTGAATTGGTTTGGGTAGGTTTAAGTGGTTAATTAGGAGTCATTAGCCTATAATTAGTCTAATTAGAATTCTAGTCCAGTTTTACAAAAGTGGTTTAATTAGGTGTTTTTAATGCATTCTTTAGCACAGTCACCAGGAGTACCAATACTTAGGCCTTGGTTTAATGCATGAAATAGCTTCATGATTAGGGAGTAGCATATTAGTCTAGTCTTAGGTTAGATTGGAAGGCTTAGAAGTAGAGTTGGCTTAGCTTTAGTCTAATTCTAAGAGCTCTTAAGTTAGTGTGCTTAACATTCACAATTAAGGTTTTTGAGTTCTCTATAGAACTAAGGATCAAGGAAAACTGCAAATGTCCAAAGGGAGCCATGAAAGAAAGCTAACCTAGCCAAATTGCTCCCAATGGACAAAGTTGATTTTTTGTTGCAAGAGTTTACCAAAGTTTGAGCAAGAGTTAACTTTTTTATTTTCATTTCCAATGAGATGGAACTTTTTGGGAAAGCTTTAGGACATTAAAATACAAATGTTTTGACTTTGAGATGGTTGAAAAGTGGTCCATGGATGCATATCACTCTTGAATATTGTTTTTGCATGTTTAGCTCTTTTAGGTGAATTGTAGACATAACATAGTTTGGTTTTGCGAATTCTAACTTGTTTTCCTAGTTGTAAGGTAGCTAATGGGTCAAAATAGATCTGCTAAAATGGAATTGGGTGTGAGAAGTTGTTGTTGTCATAAAGGTTGAGTGGAGCACGAGCCATAGAAGGTTATCACATGAAGGACCCTTACATGAGTGACTTAGAGTTGCTACAAGCCAGCTAGATTCGATCACCTACTGCAGCAAGTCATGGATGGTGAAGCATTACCAAACATGAGCAAGTGACCTAAAGTAAGCTGGCATAGTTGCTGGGAGACCTGCCACCCAAGTTTCAAGTGGAATTGCAAAGTAGTTAGGCAAAAATATTGTAGTTTAGTTATTAAAACCTGTAAAACCAATAGTAGGTTCTGTTTTTGTTATCTGTGGCACCAAAACACAATTCAATCATACCAGAACACACTACACACCATTCATCATCCCTCTTCCATCACGAAAACCATTTTCTTTCCTCTCCACCATAAAATAGCACCCGTAGAACAACTACTATTGTTCTTCTTCACCATTTTTTGCATTTTTCTGCCATTATTTTGCTAATTCTTGAAGTTGTTTGCATGCTACTCTTTTCATTTTACTGAATACATTTTTTGTAAACATGTTTCTCTATATTAGATTTGTGTTGTCCTTTCATTTTCACCGTTTAATTATTATGTTTTACGTTTTCCACTGCTGAAATTGAGTTCATGATTCAAGTTTGAATGATTGAGTGATGTTCATCTACCACAACATTGAATTTGACTTGGAGACGAGTTGAATTTTCAAAGGATACGCAGTCATTCTATTTAGATATCAAAGGTCTTTTCATTAGGATCAACCATACATAAATCATCAGCTTGAATCATGAATTTTGTACGCGCCACTATTCCATTCACAATTTGATTTCGAAATCATTGACTTTGTGTTTCTCGTACTTAATTCATGTATTTAACACCATCATGATGTTATGAATAGTGTTTCTGAACCATTTGCACATCCAATTCTTCATTCATTGCCTTCAAGTTCTCGTTCACGTATCAATTTGTTATTTCTGGTAGTTAGGATTCGTCAATTGGGATTTCAAGTTATACTCGATTGTTTTGAACAATTTTTGTTTTTAGTTCAGTTGAGATAATTTCCAAATGTTCTACATCATTACATTTTCATTTCATGCATTAGAGATTGAAATTTGATGTTGCCCTACACTCTTGAAGAAGAATTCTCGAGAAAATTTTCAAAATTTTGATTACTGTGTTTGTGAGTTTTAATTCATGTTCAGTGACTCAATTGAGTTCCAATTAGGTATTAGAATCATTTTGCATAGCAAGATCGAATTTAGGATTCCCGTATTGCATAGTCATTCATATACACAGTTAGTTTTATTTTTTCATCAAACAACTTAGGTACATTGTAGTTCACCTAGGCATTTCATCAAACAACTTACATTTTTTTCATATTCATAGCATTTCAAGTTCATTTCAGTTTTAGATTAAGTATATTTTGATTAGATTCCCTCCTTTTTCACAAGACTTGTTCAAAAACTCAATCATTTCCCTTACCTATCATTTGGACTGATCCTCGATTGTCCACTTTGCTACATTAGTTGGTTTAAATGAGGAAATCAAGTTTTGACTAAATCTCTAAGCAACAAGAGGTTTATCACACCTCACTAGTAGTCGCCTTCCCCTTTTCTGCCTTTTCCACTTGTGAGGTTGTAACATCCTGGCTAGATATTACTAGTTTAAATAAAACAAAAATAATACTAAACAAATAAATAGGCAATTAATAATCATTCTTTCCCAAAGCGCAAGAAAATTTTAAATTTTATTAAAAGCACCATAATTCAAATACATAAATTCAACTCAACTAATACAAAATCCAAGGTCTAGTTATAAATAAACTGTTTTCAAAATAGTAAAAATGGTCCATAAAAAGGTTTCCCATGTTAGCCCTTCTCCAGCACTATGCCTCTCCAGCTCCACCTGAAACATCATATACTCTCGTGTAACCAGTTACATGATCATCGCCAAACGCAAGCAGATAGAGTGAGCTTACAGAATAAACAAATAATAAACATTATAATGTAAACACACCCCCGTCGAAGAACCTCCATCATCCGATACTCTAAATCATGGCCACAAATGTAACGTCCTCGCCGAAAATTACTTATTAAAATAAATAAGAATATAAATAAAATAACAGCCTCATTTACTTATCATCAATTCCCAAAAAAAAACGCGGAAAAATTTAAATTTAGAAATCCAACGCGCCATTACAAATAAAAAATGGAGTCGCATCGTTCATATTACCAACAAAAAGTGTCTAAAAAATTTTACAATTAAATCCATAGTGCAACATAGTAACTAGTAATAAAATCCCTGAGATATCCCCACTCCGTCTCTAAGCGTCTGCCTGCTCACCTGCATCAACATCTGCTCTCATGTAACAAGTTACATGATCATCGCCACACATACACAGATAGGGTGAGCTCATTTAAATAAAATCAACAATATAATATTAAATACCATATTAACAAATGTAAACCCGGGTTAGTACATTTTCCCCTTTTCTTTTTACTACTTAACTTCCAACACTTTCCTTTAGACATCTATCATTTCTATACCCTTTAGGTGAGAACAATGATCGATCTTCGCTGCACGAGTGTCTACTCGCCCCTCCGACTACAGGCCACCACCTGATAGTCCACACGTGGGAATAACCTTGCCACAACATCTCACCATGACACCAATTGGAGTTCCCCAAAACAAACCTAAGTTTGTAGTTGTTTCCAAACTACCAAATCTCTATCAGAATCCATTGAAGAGGGATATCAACAGAAACCTCGTAGTACGAGCCATAACCCGCACACTTCACTGGACTTCCTAAACCACCAGGCTACAACCTAGAGTGGTCACGTGTTACCCCAATACAAGTTGCACTCGTAACTGGGCCCCCAGCCAAAGCATTGCATCATGAACATCCCCTAAAGCGGTGTAGAAAGCTTTCCTCGCGCACCATCACTGGGCCAAAACTGTCTGGCGTGCATCTCACGCCGCCAGGCGAAATTCAGCTCCAGACCACCTGGCGGGCATCCCACACCGCCAGGCGCCACGCGCCTACAGTACCCTTACAGTACCGCTACCGCCTAGCGGCCACCACCACGCCGCCAGGCGCCCTGCTCCGCCGTCACCGCCAGGCGCCTGCTTCCGCTGTGACCACTGTCACTGATTTAATTCCCGTCCGCCTGGCAGCTCGCTCACGCCGCCAGGCGCTATACTAGTGGCACACTGCTACTGGTTTCTTGGCACTTATACAGATCCCAATGGACCTCAAATCATACAACACACCAAGCTATAAAATAATTATGACACACCAACCACAATTCTATCACTAGCAACGCATACACACCTTTTTAATCATGTAAATTTTAATCACCAAGATTGCACACACTTCTCAAAATACACCAACAATGTAGCAGAATAACTACAACACTCAATAAGCAGATTGTCATATATCCCTACATGTTACTAAAAAATGAATTGCACTTCACCCATTGCACTTGCCCTTCTTCTCCATTATTAGCATACCATCTCGTTAACAATAACGCCACATGCTAATTCACACTTCCCGTTTTACTACTTTAGTATACTTTCTGGAATATATCTTAGCACATACAGTAGAACATTTACATCCTCCCTGGTATTATAACACTTTTCCCACCTTCACTATCTCTACCCTTCCTTAATCCCTAACAGGCCACCTTCATTTAATGTTCCATCTTAGACATATATATATATATATATATATATATATATATATATATATATATATATATATATATATTATAATGAATTTCTAACTATATCACCAACCACACGAAACCCATGCCAATCAACCACAATACGCTGCATTGTCAGGCCGCCTAGCGGCAGTTCATGGGTCGCCAAGCGGTGCATGTAAATCTGGGTTCTGCCTAGAATTTCCAGCACTGCACTACACCCAAATATTCTGATTTTAAGGTACCTACCTTCATGCTAACATGTTTCTATATGCACATACCATACAGAGTTCATACAACACTCATCTTATCGTCAATTCTGGAAAATCAATACACCTTTCATTGCAACTTTTAATAATTATTGTCCCCAATTCCAACATGAATTCTAAAACCCCAAATTCACACAACATACATAACTTCAATATATCATGATCACCTGTAGAAATTCACAACATAGGATTCATGTTCGTGCATATAAATTATCATGTCACATCACAGAAAACACCAAGAACACCAAAACAACCAAAATTGGGTTGCGCGATATGCATCGCCTAGCGGGTCACCCCTCGACCGCCAGGCAGTTCACGGTGAAACCTAGAAAATGAGCAAATAAGTATGTGTCGCCTGGCGGCTCATACATTGCCGCCTGGCGGTTTCTGGGAAATTCCAGAAACACCACTGAAACGAGGGAAATAACGAAATACAAACAAGCCATACGAACTCCCCTAACCTGGATTTCCTTAGCTTCGCCTTGACTCTCGCAAGCTTTCCCTTAATCACCAATGTCTTTCTTCTCCTTTCTCTCAAGACAGTCCTCAAGCTTCACTCAAAACTCACCCAAAACCCACCAATTTGTGCTCTCTACTGTATCCACACTGATAACCTCACCAAACCCTTTCTCCTTCTCCTAATTAGCTTTTTATTGAGTTCTTAAAATGGTTAAATTGCCTTAAAACGAATTTTGCAATTAATTTATCATTAACCTCCCTTAATGGCCTATTACCTTCTGTTTTCCCAACCACCCTTGCTGCCATACACCCTAGGGTTTACGTGCCTCTTCATGTGCATGCTAGAGTAAATTTTAGCAAAAAGAAAGTACTTTGTTCAAACCAAGGTTTGAACCCATCACCACACAATTCCACTTCAAATGTACAACCAACTCAACCAAGTCATATTACATGATAATATTCATATGTCAAATATTATATCCTTACTTATCACACCCAAGCATCTCTAAAAATATTACTAAGAATTAAATAACACACAATTGGCATACATAGGACTCGAACCTAAGTCCTCTCACACAATCAAAGTACTCTCTCCCACTTGAGCTAGTACTTTTCCACGTCAAGAAGGTTAGTATTTAATGCCATAAAGGTTTCTCTTACCCGCATTTATGAAATAATTATTTATTTAATTATTTAAATTTTGTGGGTCTCACAACAACCATGTACATCCATGTTCTACATACTCTAATAATGCCACAACTCGTGGTTCCACCTCTACAAGCCACCACTCGTAGATTACACGTGCAAAACTATCATGTTACAAACCACCATCCGTAACGTCAAGTGGAACTCCCCAATACAAACCACAATTTGTATTCTCAACACAAGATTCGCAACATCATAAGCCATTACCCGTGATTGCTAATCTAGTAGAGCCAATCAATATGAGCCACAACTCGCATGCTCACACCGGATTTCCAATATAACTAGGCCACAACCTAGGATTGCCACGTGTTTACCCTCTATGGCATCATCCAAAACGATGTAGACCACGCACAATTCCAATTTAATAGCCTTGTCCCCTGTGTTATCGCCTGACACTGCATAAGCACCGTTAGGCAAAATTGCGTTGCAGACTACCTGACAGTAGTCACATGTTGCCAAGCTTCACTCACTCCAAAAGTCTCTGCTTTGTCATATATCACCTGGCAGAACCATCCTCACTGCCAAGCACCTATTGTTCCAGTTGCCTCTATTTTGGCCATTATTGCCTGGCAAAACCATTCCGACCAACAAGCGTTGTGCGTTCTAGGGACCCCCTATTTTTATATCTATCGCTTGGCAGTTCAGACCTCACTACCAAGTGTTACACTAGTACAATGCATCTTACTAGTTTTTACAATCATGGACAATTTTTAACATACTCAGTTCATACAAGTCCTGATCCATAATATAACATGCACCACTACATACTTTCAACAATTCTCCAAATCATTATATCCCACCTCGGACACTTCCATATATATATATATATATATATATATATATATATATATATATATATATATATATATATATATATATATGTAATCTTATGTATTCACACTTTGACTTATAACAAATATAGGTGCTTCCAAGGTAGTCCTTCATATTCATGGTATATAATCCAATAACATCATTTTTACTTCCCTACTATCACTATATACCAATATGATTCAACCCACTACTTTGTACCTCCTATACGTCAATCCTAACTACCTTCACAAGGATTCACCAACTTAGATCATGCTACCATTGTACTTTGACCAACACTACCCAAACTCACATTAAACTTTGCAATTATCACTGTTATCATCCAAACTTAATCCACATAACGTATTTCCCTCACAAAACTTATCTCATTCCTTTATTTTCACATTTCATGCCTGCTTAAGTTTAGTATTCACCTACAAATACCTTCCATGCAATATTATCCCACAACCTGTACATACTTTACTTGTTAACGCATTTTCCCTTCCTAAAATAAGGTACCCTCCAACAACACCCAATATCACGTACTGTACCTTTCAAAAATCACAATTTGATTCTCACTACGTTGGTGCTTGGCAGCAAACTAGGTGTCGTCAAGCGTTGCACCCAAATTCTAGGAATTTCCCAGAGTTTTTCAGCACCTATTTGAACCCTAACACCCCAAATTACCCTTCCTTTCACCAATTTCCACCCAATAACCTCCAGTCATGTGTTTTACTTCCACAAATAATCCATTTGAATTCAATCACACCGAGTTTCATCACATTTTATACCACAATTATCCCCTAGACTCAAAATTCTAAAATTTTCTCAAACCCTAACATGCATTCATGTTCATACACACAATTATTCATCCAACAACTCAAAACACAAAACAACCCCACAATTCATAACATTCAACATTCAACGCAACACTAAGGATCATTTTCCCTCAATCAAAATCACCTCAAAATGCATAAAACTCAAAAATGCTCAAAATCTACAAATGTCTCCTGGCGGGCCTTCATTGTCGTCAAGCAGTTTATGTCAAAACCCAGAAAATTGGGTTATTGCTGAGGTGTTGCTTGGTGGTCAGTTCATGTCGCCGGGGGATTTTTGACAGAAACCTAAAAACTAGGCACCATCACATGCGTCGCTTGGTGGGCCTTTAACACCCTCGGACAGTTTGTGGAAAATGTCTAAAAACGTGAGTGGAATCCAGAAAGGAAGACAATGACACAGAAACAGTTCATACAATTCATGAAATTACTTTAAATAAAATCACAGACGAGTTCAGCTTCCCTAACCTGGATTCCTTGCTCAAATTGCAAAATCCTAGAGTTCTTGGCTCAAATTCTCCCTAACTCTTACTTTCCACTCCAAAAATTCTTCTCAGCCATCAACTGACTCTTTTTGGTGCACTAAAACCCTTTTATCAATCCTCAATTCTAGTCCTTTTGTTTCCCCACTCAATCTATCCTCCACATCCACTTTTCAATTTAATTGGATTAATTAAGAAAAACGAAAATTAACTTAAAATGGAATTAATGGTCATTCAAGTGTCATTACCAAGTGGTTTCCCAACCCTTCCAATTGCTCCCTATGATGGCTAGGGTTTCTAAACCTTCCCATTCATGACAAAAAGAATTTGGGCAAAAAGGAACCTATTTAGGTTCAATCAAGGTTTGAATACACAACCACACAATTACCAAGCCAATGCACAAGCAACCAATCAACCCATTCATGTTTCATGATCATTTACACACATCTATGGTTATATTATCACGCTCCATGGTCAAACATATCACAAAAATAATAAAACAATTAAATTAATACACTAATAGCATAAACAACACTTGAACCTAAGTCCTTCATAATAGTCAAGTACTCTCAACCACTTAAGCCAGTATTGTTCCTTATCATAACTCTCCACATTAAGTTCTATAAAGATCTCATTACCCGCATTTATAATAAATATTTATTGATTTATTTAATTTTTCGGATCCTACAAGGGTCGCTTCCTTCAACTTATCGGCACATCCAGCATGCACTAGGGATGGCAACGGGGCGAGGCGGGTACGGGTATCATGATCTCATCCCCATCCCCATCCCCAAACCCAACGGGTATACAATTTTTGACCCATCCCCATCCCCACCGGGTAACGGGTATTTTCTTATACCCATACCCATACCCATTTTTTTATTGTTCCATATATCAATTAAATATTTTTTATAAAAAAAATTTAAAAATCACACCAAC
>Ga0214542_1006225_pt1 | contig 21967 bp, 8 predicted proteins | sample CNSS1metaG_FD_160096 | JGI IMG/M metagenome (GOLD analysis project Ga0214542, IMG submission 160096) | Root nodule microbial communities from cowpea collected in UCLA plant growth center, Los Angeles, California, USA - CNSS1 | ecosystem: Host-associated > Plants > Roots > Nodule | place: USA...
TATATATATGAAGTACCGTTCCTTCACATTTGCTGAAATGCATTATCAGTGTTTCTTGAACTGTTATTTGTTTGAAAGACCTCTGAACGTTCACAGTGTATCAAATTTGGATATAGGAATGAAAATTTGATTCAATTAATTGAATATCTAATGAACAGAACAAATTTAGTAACATACTAGATTGAGGCTAATATATAGATTTTTTTTCCACTCCTAATTTTTAGAAATATTACTGTGAGCTTTTAATGTATGCATTATATATCTCTGTGATTAAATACTGTTAATACAAGAAATATTATTTAAAGTTATCTTAAAAAACAGGATGGGTTTGGTTGTAGAATCAGAAGACAAACGGAATCATGATCCAAATCTTTCACATGCAACTCTGAAACCCACATGCAATACAAGAATTTTCAGAGCTCTCTTTCACCCATGCTCACTTGCATGCACATGCAACCAGGAGCACCCTCATAATAACTTTTGTCCATTTCAACACTTCCTCTAATTATATATTACATCACAAAAACTATCACATTAGATAAATTCAAATCACACTTTGCCTCCTTCACTATGACCAAATCATATATATTAATATTCACCAACAACCCAACACTCATTCGGGTCGGGTCGACCATCAACAAGTCTTCAACGGGTTTCCACACAAACAATCATTGTTGCTGAACGACGCCGCATCAATGTGATCAAAGGGAGACCCGATTGGGATGGTTCCACACAGGTGGTTGTTGCTCAAATCCAAATGCCCCATAAACTTAGATGCGGATAACGAACTGGGTATCCGACCCGAGAAGTTGTTGAAAGACAAGTCAAGAACCATAAAATAAGAATCCGCCACGAAAACATCGGGTATGATACCCGAAAACCCGTTTCGACTGAGGTTCAGTATACCCATACCCGTATTGCTCAACAAAGTGGGAGGCACCGGACCCGTCATAGAGTTACCATCCAATTTCAAAGTAGAAAGAACCTTCATTTTCCCCAACTCAACCGGAATAAAACCGGTTAACCGGTTCAACGATACATCCAAATCCGCAAGCCGCTTCATTCTGGATACCGATTTGGGTACTGACCCGGTTAATTGGTTCCCACTCAGCAATGCCCGACTCAGCATGCGGAGTTTCCCAAAATCATAGGGTATCTCGCCGGAGAGATGGTTATTGCTGAGGTCCAGATGCATGAGTCTGGCGAGTTTCACAATCGACGTTGGAATCTCGCCGGAGATCTCATTGTCGGCGAGACTCAACACACTCAGGCTCCGGATATTTCCGATGTCAGTTGGAATCTGGCCGGTCAGACAGTTTCCGGCGAGGTCCAGAAGTCGAAGAGAGGAGAGTGATGTGACGCAGGCAGGGATCTCGCCGGAGATCCCCTTCCAGTCGGCAACTACGAGGGAGGTGAGGTTGCTCAATGTGCAAATTTCCGGCGAGATTGTCCCGGTCATGTAGCCGGAGCGGCCGAGTTTCTGGAACATTGGGTCCTGGGACTCGCCGCGGAGGTTGACGTCGGTGACGTGGCCGGTGGTGGGGTCGCAGGCGATGCCGTACCAGCTCCCGCAGCAGTCAGTGCCGTTCCATGTGTTGAAGAAGCCCAAGTAGGGTTCGGTTAGGGCAGCTTTGAAGGCCAAGAGTGCTGCCCGTTCTGACGGCGGGCAGGGAGTGACGGCGGAGATAACGGCGAGGAGAAGCAACGTGAGGAAGAAGAAGGAGAAAGATGAAGAAGCCATGTGTTTGTGTTTTGTGTTTTTGTGTTGCGTCGAATGCAATGCAATAGATTTGCATGGGTGTAGGGTTTTATTTGTACGATACGTGTTTAACAATGCATCATCTATTGATTAATAATAATAATTTTTTATTAGTGATAATAATACTAATTATGTAGTTTGTGAGTGGCTTGCACATGCCACATGCACATGTTGGGGTCAATAAAGTCAAGCCCTTCAATAATGATATTAATTAATATATAATCAATCTTTCGATTTGGATTTTTTTACTGGATTCGTGTTGTTTATCTTGTGTATGTATAAATTATTACTAATTTTGACGTTTTAAAATATATTAAATAAATATTTAAAATATTAATATAGTGTATTTTTAATGTTTAGTAAAGGATAGAAAAGAAAATCCAGTAAAAAAATCTAGATTCTGATTTTTGAGGTATTTGAAGAATGGAATTGTTTTATACAAATTGAGATAGAAACTTTGTAATCTGATTTTAATGTATGATGATTACGGAGATTTGTTTTGTAAATAACTAGCTTAAAGGTTTTTATTGGATTAAGGTAATGGAAGTAGGGTATGATTTTGCATTATTATTTTACTTTTTTATTTTTAATTTTGTCTTTACTGATTTGAGAACATGACAACTTTTCACCCCTTAATCAATGCCTCTCTTTTCAATAAAATATTTCTTAATTTTACTTTTTCTTTCTTTTGTGAAATGTATTCACAAAATTGAATAAATCTATAACTATAATCTGTTTACATTATCGATATATTTTCGATAATTCTTTATTAGTTTTTGAATATTTATTACATACATATATGTTATGACATTTTACATCGTTAAAATTTATTTATTTACGCAAAGAAAGTGTTCTTGTTCTAAGAAATTTTGATGTGATTATGCACGTAGTTTTGTTTTGTCCAATTTTTGTATAAATTAATTTGTTTGTTGAACTTTGGTATATGTGAATGATTATGGCATTTGATATAAAAAAATTTTATGATTAAAGGGTTTTAGATTGAGCAAATTTCCTCGTAGTCAGTGATTTATGGTTATGAAATTATTACACAATAGTATAAAGTTGTCATGCCCTATGATGGACAAAATATTTGCAAGATCATCATCATCATTAATTACCTTTTCCATATGAGTTTTAAGATATATATATATATATATATATATATATATATATATATATATATATATATATATATATATTTATATTTATATCTTCTATTAAACGTAGTTAACAGAGACTTTCTTTAATAAAAATATTGTTTGGAAACGAAAATGTAGGAAAAGAATTTGGACAGTTGCTGGTTGTACTTCTATAACTTTCCTTTTACACTTCATAATTTTGTTCATATTTATCTTTTTAATTATTAAAATTCAGTAAAATTTTTAATTTTTGAATTATACAATTTTTAAATAATCCTTTTAAAAGAAATAATATTTAGATTATACAATTAAAAAAAATTAGATTGTATAATTCAAAAATTAAAAATAATTTTTTAGTAGCGTATTTGGAAGTTTTTTTTCTTTTCGAAAAAATGGTGTTTAAATTGTGCTGTCCAAAAATCATTAGGCTTTCGAATTGTATAATTTGATTTTTCTTTTAAAAAAAAACTAGATTGTATAATGTAGAAGTTAATTTTTATTTTTGATTACATAATTGAAAATAAAAAATAATTTTTAAATTATATAATTTGAAAAAGTAAAATGGGAAGTATTTTATGGGAATGTGGAAGAAAAATATGAAGCTGCAAGAAAGAGACTGCCAAGAATTTGTGTTCCAAAGTTGTGGGCTTTTAGATTGGGCCCTGATTGCTCTATTCTAGTTATAAGAAGGCCCTTTCTTTCTGCACCGGTCAAATTTCTTCCTGCACTCAGAAATGTGAAATTACGAATTGTCCCTAATAATTTCGTAAACTTCGCTTCCAAAATCTTTTATCATTTTGGAAGTAATTTAGTACTCTTAGGAAAAGATCATTTGTAATACTTTACACTAATATTTAACGTTACAAAATTAACTTTAGAAGCAATTTATAATTCATTATGGATCAATCTTTTTGAAACAATTTATAATGCATTCTGGATTATTGTGTCTAAATGTTGAGACATAATGGATTAACATTTTTGTATAATTAATAACGTAATAATAATATATTTAAATTAATAATTACAACGTGTCAAATTCTTTTTTTAAAACCACTTCATATTACAAAATCGGTTGTTATAAGAACCGATATAAAAATATACAACTTGTTAAGAATATATCAAATATTGAATTAACTTTATAAAATGTTTGTATGCTATTTTATTTACATTTGTTTATTTTTTCTGCAAAGTGTTGGTTTCATTTATTAATAATGTTTTCTCACTTTATTTTCTAGAATGAAGCTTAATTAATATTTTCATATTCTCCTTTTTTACATCTTTAAGTTTGGTGGAAAGGGAATTTTTTTTATTTTTAAATTTAAAATGAGATGAAAGATGGTGCTGAAATTTCAAAATAACAGTATCTGTGCATCTAGCAGAGTAAAGAAGGGTCACCAAAATCGAAAAGCGTAAGCCAACAAATTACATAGAAATCCGCAGGTAATAATGGAACACACAAAAACGAAAAAAAGAAACCTAATTTTTGTGCAAGTAGGTGACAATCACAGAAATACATTACTGCATAATCATGCATATGCATCAATATTGATGAAGATCAATTTATGAATTCTGCATTACCAAGCAAGCAATATATTCATGTACGGACATTTAATGATTTACATTGGAAGAAAAGATTCTTATAAACTCAAATATGAGTTTAAAGATTCACAACCGATGAGAAAATCTCGTTAGAAATCTAAATAGATTTATTTATGAGAGAGCAGACCATTTTATAATATATAAAATATATTAAATTTCATCTTATAAATCAATTTTTTAAAGTTGTGTTATATTTAAAGTTTATTTTTTAATATTATTATTATAGTTATTTGATAGAGTTTATTTTAGTAAAATTTGTTATATATTAAGTTTACTGTCTCAACTGTTATCTAATTATTTATTAATATATAGTTTTACACTTATATATATATATATATATATATATATATATATATATATAATATTAAGTAATTATATAACATCGGAAAAAATTGATGTTTAAGAATGGAAGTGCTATACTTTTAATGAATGCATGTGTGTGTTTAGACTTCTTTTGTGTTCTTATCACTTCCTAACTTGAGTGATGGGACAAACTGCATCTAACCAATGATTCCTATAATATTTTATATATAATATATTATAGAGTTAAATATCTTTTTGTCATTTAATTTTGATTGAGTAAAAATTAGAATTAGTCTCTTGGAAACCTTGAACCAATTTGGTCTCTTAACTCTATAAATGTGTGGATTTAGTCATTTTTAATCAAATTTTATTAAGTTTATTTGACATTTCAAACACATTTCAGTATAGTATTTTACTTTGTTTATATCGTTTGCCACATGTTCGCTTCAATGTTAGTCGAAAAACGCGTTTGAACCGTCAAATAAACTTAAAAAAATATGGTTTAAAGAACTAAATTCATACATTTTTAAAGATAAGAAACTAAATTGGTTCAAGGTTTCCAAGAGAGACTAATTCCAATTTTTACTAAAAATTAAAAGACAAAAAACATATTTAATCGTATTTTATAATATATATATATATATATATATATATATATATATATATATATATATATATATATATATTATAGACATAGCAATTCCATTAATATAGAATATTTGGTGTGAAATCACATCAGATCCATGGCCTCTATAAATGAGAATGCAAAAACATCAATTATCCATTGATGGCGTGCAACATTAGCATTCCAAAATTGAAGAATGCTGAACCTCAACTTCTGCAACATGTTCTCTGAGATGAGTTATGTATATATATTGTTTCTTTTATGACAATAATTATTGAAAGGTTCTCAAATAGTAAGAAAGAAGGACAAATAAAAAAATGAGATGTGTAAATTATAATGTGATAAAAAACGCAAGATGAAAAATCATATATAAAGAATTAATTAGTCTACATGTGTTGCACTTTTTTTTTTTTAGTGTATTGTGAGTTGACACTGTTTAAATTTAGATTATTTTTTAGATTTTTACTATAAATAGGAGTCTGATTTTGTTTACAAGACAAATTTAGGATAATGAAAAATTGAGATTTTTTCTCCACTCTAGGTATTTTTTCGAAACTTCAATCTTTATCTTTAAAATTTCATAATTAAGTGACGAATCTTCTTCACTTATCTTGAATTATTCTTATAAGAGATGTGCCAAATTTCATCGAATCGAACGACTCTGTTGACACTTCAAATGACTTTTGCAAAACCTTGTTCCAAAATCTGAAACAGGCCTTCATCATAGGTTTACTAATTTCTGAATAAATTATCATTTAGTAAGAGTTTATTAATTTGCTTTAAGAAAAGAGTTTATTAAATCATGCATATGTAGAATGTTTTTATTTTTTTATCTACCAAGAAATACTTACTTTTGAGACACTTACTTATCTTTCTCACGAGGAATTAAACCCTAAGATATCGATTAAGATCAGAATCCCTTTTGTCTATCTTTACAATTGCTACCTAACATTTCAACTTTTTCACTTTAATAAGTATTTCTTTTCCGACATCATGCGCATAAGGCAGATAAAAATGGTGAAAAAATCTTAACCGATTAGGGCATGTCTCTTGTAAATTATATATATTCTTACTTATCTAAGACTATGGAATGAAGAAAAGTTTTTTTTTTTTTTATATCTTTAACAATATTCTTTGATCTCATTGGGTGGATTATTCGCAAGAAAAAGCTATAGAATTTGAGAAAAGTGGGGTTATCTGATTCTGTGATATGATTGTGAAAGAGAGGTATAGGTTCCCCATCACTCCATCAACAACAATGGTTCTTTTCATTTACAAAACCATATCTTATATCTTTAAAATCTTCATTTTTTATCGTAGCCTGTATTGAAAAATGAAAAGTGATAGCTAAAATATGCATAGTGGTAGATGCAAAAGCCTTAGTGGGAGTATTTTAATTTCTCTTTGGAATTGGGAATGAAACAAGAAAACAAATTTTATGGCTTTTTGTGTATCTCAGTTCATGATTTTGCACCTTACACGTAGGGTCTTAAGCATTGCTTTTTAAATATTTTGTTATGTCAAATGGTTTTGTTTCTTCTAGAAAAAAAGTTTGAAATATGGTAAATGAATAATGGGGGCATTCTATTAATTAAAGAGTCTCTTCTGCTATAATTTTGTTTTGATTGGCTTGTAATTGTAAAATGAATGAAAAAAGAGAGTAAAAGATGGATATTACGACTGTCAAAATGGATTGGAACTTGCTAGTTAATCTGGTGTATTACGGATTCGGGTCAAATTAGGTTGAAATTTTTTTACAAATTTTAATATGGATTGATTTTTGACTCGGCCTACCTAGAACCCGGCTCACCCGGGTTGAACTCAAGTTGAGCCGGGTTGACTCATCAACCCGCAAATAAAGGGTCACACAATTGTTTGCATTTGGGCAACCTTAGGTTGTTTCTTTTAGCCAACCCATAGATAATTTGTATTTTTATGATTTTGGTTTGTATTTGGATTGAATTAAAGTTTATTTAGATTTTGATTAGAATTATAATTTAGTTTTGACTTAAAAAATAAAAAAAATTGTATATTTTTTTTATTAAGTGAGTCTGTGAGCTAGCCCGTTTAACCTACCAATTCGTGGTGAGTCGGAAGTTTGAATATTTTTTGCTCGTTGATAAGTGAGCTGAATTGGGTTGACTCACTAAGTGATAAATTCATAGTGGATCGAGTCAGGTCGGGTCAGATTATCCATTTTGACAACTCTAATGGATATAAATGATTTTAACAAAATTATCATTTGTGGTAATTGGGCTTAACTTCAATTTACTCACATAGTTAATTATGCTCAAAGTAGCCCATGAAAGTTTATAAATGATTTAATGTTAACTTTAGATACAAATAAAGTCACAAGAATTAATACACGTAAAAGTATGATATAATTAAACCCTTCGTAAGAGTTGAAAAAATATAAATTTTTTTATATAACTAATTTCAGTTCAATAACTATATATATGTTTATTTATATAAAATTTCATATTCTCATTACATATTTATTGATATTTTTATTTGTCTAATCATACTCTTAGAGTAACTATTGTAGAAACAATAACTTATAGTTTGTGTTAATTGTTGATTGGATGAAAATAGAAAATTATTTTATATTGCTATTGATATTGATAATATTTTTCTTGCTCTAAGCCAATAGTTAAATTTTGATTGAAAGCAATGTTGAAACTTGGTTTAAGATCACACACGTATCAACAAAAAGAGAGTGGTTAGGGTTTAAAAAGTTGGTCAACTTTCCGTACACTAGCCATGTATTTGTTCTATAAAAAATGTAGATAAAAAGTCTTGGTCTTTTTCTTCACATACAAACTTTTTAATTGTTTGAGATCATCACAATAATTTGACTTCACATAATGTTTCAATGTCAACTCTCACACCTCATGTGGCGTGTGAAAGGCTAATGACTCTCAAATAATTCAATAAAATTTCACAATTTCAAGGTTACATTAATGGGTTAGGGTTTGAATAAACCATAGTTTAATATTGAAATGAAGATCATTCAAATGAAAAAAAAAAATCTTATATCTTGTAGTATATATTGTTTTAACTTTTTTTTTTAAGATTTAGTTGTTTATTACTTTCTGAAGTTTAGGATAAAATTGGTTATGATATGTCAAATTAGAAAAAAAAAACATTTTATAGTTCTTCATTTTTTTTAAATAGCATTTTTACGTGTTCCAAATTTTTTTAAATAACAAATACATTTTAAGATCTATTCAATTTCTCAAATTTAGTACTCAAGAACGGAAATATATTTTTTCTAATTTGAGGGATTGAAGTGTGTTTATTTTTCAATTTTTTTTTTAATTTTTAAAACATGTTTTACCACAAATTTTAAAGACTAAAAGCATAATTAATTGAAATTTATTGAAATACTACAAAAAATATTATATTTATGAAAATTAAAATTATATATTTTTAAAGTTAAAAACGATCACCGATGAAATTTTTGATAATTAAAATAATTGTCAGAATTATATATGTCATGACAAAAAAAAAATTAAATTTTGGTATTATTGTTAGAAAAGAAAAAAAAATTACTACCGATTAAAATTTTAAATCTTAATTAGTGATTACATTTTTGTTCTTGTTATTTTGTGTGGGTTTTAATAAATTTTGATCAATAATACTAACCCCTCTTAGCTTGAAGAAAAGGTATAAGATTTTAGTGTTTGAAGTTGTTGAATCTTTTTGGAGAAATTATTAAGTATTGATGTTGGTTAAGATGTGAACAAAAACTATTGTCTTTGACTAAAAAATAATGTATTATTATTATTTGGTAAAAGCCAACTCAGTGAAGATTTTTCCAACATACTCTTACACTGAATCAGTATTCCGACAATTTGGGAAGAATCTATATATAAATATGAGTGCAAACAAGACACAGTTTAATGTGAAACAAAGAATATGAACACACAAAATTATGTCAGTAATATCTAAGAATCAAGAATTGGTAAAGTTTACTTTTTTAAAAAAATATAATAAAAATAATATAAAGTAGGGACATTTGAGTGTGTAAAACAAAAGTAAGATAAAAAGTGTTGAACCTCAATAATTGAAAAACTCTCAGATAAAGAATAGTTTATATTTTAGTTTGGTGCAATATTATTACGGAATGAATTGATTTAAGTATGGTTTAAAGGGAATAAGATTAATTTAGTTTGAAATAATTTGATAAAAATGTCAGTTCAAAAACTATCGAGTCTGTTTAGTTTTGAATTATTATTTATTAAGTTTATATAGCATAGATAGAAAAAATAAAAAAGAACAATTGGATCTTATTCTAACAAGTCAAGTTGATAACTCTAAGTTTATATTCAATAAATATAATAAATATAAAATCTTAGGTTTATTTACAAACAAAATTCTAACTAATTAACTTACTAACTAAAATGTATACATTGTTAGTGGTATTCCTTATATGTCAACAATTAGATTATCTAACCAGTCTATCATTGAGAAGGTTCGATATTGATATGATGATAATGAAGGATTAATATAATTTTGAGTTTTCTTTATAATTATTTTATCTTTTTAAATAAATATAGAAAATAATAATGTATATAATGATGATTATGTGATAGGTAGTGGTGTTAAAAGTGTTCATCAACTCAATGCTCGTCACAAATTGTTTTTGATGAATTTGTTTCGAAAATGAAGAGAAAAATGAAAGAGAATTTTGAGAAAAGAAAAATAAATCAAAAGAAAGAGCAAAGATATAAAAATAAACATAAAACATTTGATAATATTGAAAAAAGACGTGCTCAAATTGAAATGAAAGAAGGGAGACATAGGAAAAGAAAATTAGTGAAGAAAAAAAATAAAAAAGAAGTTGAGAGACAAAGAAATAAAAGATGAAGAGTTGAGAGAAAAAATAAATAAAAGATGAAGAGTTGAGAGAAAAGAAAATAAAAAAGGAGGAGTTGGAAGCAAAAGAAATAAAAGAAGAGAAGTTAAGAGGAAAAGAAAATAAAAAGGAGGAGTTGAGAGAAAAATAAATCAAGAAAAAGAGAAAAGAAGAAATGAGTGGAGAAAAAAAATTGCCAACAAAGAAGAAGAAAAAAAAAATAATAAAGATGATATTGTTTAGGATTAAATATGTTTTTGGTCCTTTAACTTTTAGTGAAAATTGAAATTAGTCCTTATTTCAAAATTTTGGCTTAATTTAGTTCCTCAAGTTCAAATTTAGAATTGCGTGAATTTAGTCATTTTAATTATTAGTTTAGTCATTTTAACCAAATTTTGATAAATTTATTTGATGTTTCAAACACGTTTTTTAGCTAACATTAAAACAAAAATGGGTCAAATTATATAAACAACTAAAATGCTATAATGAAATGTGTTTGAAACATAAGAAAAACTTAACAAAATTTGATTAAAAGAACTAAATTCAAATATTTATATAGTTGGAGGACTAAATTTGGTTAAAGTTTCAAAAAATGACTAATTCCAATTTGTATTAAAAGTTAAGGGACCAAAAACATATTTAACCCTAATTTTTTTTTATGATTATGTAGGTATTGTTGTTTTGTTCATTCAACGATGTGAAAAATAATTTTTTTACCAGATGTATCAATAACAATATATCATTTAGTATTAATCAGTCAATAGTGCATGCAAAGATTCTAATTTTGAATTGGAAAACTAATAAAAGGATGATCTTTGATCCTATTATTATGTTTCTTTTGGAGGAAGTACCAGTGGCATTCGATGATGAATGTTCTTGAAGAATGAGGGAATGATATGATCATGAGGGGTCATTTTAATTTTTATTTATTTATAATTTCTATCTTTTTGGTTAAATATAAAATATAATGATAGACATTTGAGTGCCTCGTCTATAGACACCACAAGTCTATCAAGGTTTTTTTTACAAATTTGGTATAATTTTACACCAAATTCCCATAATGGATAGATTCCAAAAATATCACGGAAGAAATCCTAATTGTAAATTTTTATCATGTGCGTGGAATAATGCTTTGAGAGTAGGGAAGAACTTAGATTTCATATTCACCCTAAAGAGTGTGAACCTTGTATCAAATAATTTTTTTGTTATATAGTCAAGAATGACTTTATGCACTTAACTTGGAGGGACATTGTATACTTGATGTTAAACTCAAAGGGAGTTTAGTAAACAAGTTAGAAAGGCTTTGTATACTTTGTTTGAGGAGATCTTATATAATCACATAAGTACTAATGACTTTATGTACTCATTTGTAATTTTTTTTTATCTTGAATGGTGGAACCCGTTGTTGTTTAGCCTCATGTCAATTAGTATAAACTTTGTATTATTATTTTGACTATGTTTATAACACACAATGCTTATAATTTCACCTTAGTACTGTTTACCCAAACTAGAATGTAACAACATGTCCCTTTTCCTCTTTAACAAGTTTAAGTTAGTCCTTTCAACAACTACAATATGTTCTTTATGCAATCTCCCTAATAGATGACAATACTTATCTTCCTAGGTTGCATAGTTTTTCTGTTTTAAAGAGTGATAAAAGCATGTACCACACTATATGGATAACTATGCCAAAGTTGAGATATGCTTGTGCCTAGATAGTTGACAAACATTTCAATTTTAGCTTGAATCCTAAGAAATATTTGAATTAAAATCATATTTGGCACGAATCTCTTTGGTAGAAAGTGGTGAAGACATTTCATACATCATAGACTTAAAGTCTTAATTGTACTTCGTCTGATTATCATCATTCACTTATTAGATGTAATGAAAATCTACAGGGTGCTCTATTGTCTATTAGATGAAGCACATGCACTCATGATCTCTACAACATCTACTTTTTCAAACTTTAAGTTTTGTTGTATTAAGCGCTCAATCAAAATAACAGGGTGTTGAACTTTTTCTCTAACATAGAGGTTGGACTTAACATCTTCACGTGTAATGTAATAATTTTCTATATTTGGATAACTTACTAAGTTCTCATAGAATGATATTAGAGGTTAGTATAACCATAAATTTTATATTCATCTTCTATTTTGATGACAATGTCTCAAAGGTCTACCAAGATTGAATTAAACTCATCAAGATGAACCTTTATTTGTGTATCTTCCTTCATACGTAGTACAAAAAGTTACTTCTTCGATAAAAACTTGTTAGTTATAAATTAACTTTATCACGAATATCAATTTAATCACAATATTGTTGAGGTCTTTTCCTTCACAAATTCATAAAAGATATTGTTTGGTATAGAAAGAAAAATCATTGAATGAGTTTTCTTTTTATATCTTCAAAACATGTCTTTGTAAAGCATTGTTTCGATATTTCTCTAGCTCAAAATTCAAGCCGCGACTTGAGAGAGAAATGTTATTGCTTGAGTGATAGTGTTGTGCATCTGCATTAAAAATTTGCTTAAACATCGTTCGAGCAACCAACTCAAAGGTCAAAACATCATATGCATTTTGAATTATGAACAAATACTGTTGTGCAAACAAATATTCATATAGTTATGATGGGTACAACTAAATTTTGAATTTGTATGCAAATTATCCAGATTAAAAAAGTTATTTGTTTTAATCAGATACAAGTATTGTCTAACGATCACAAATAAACTCATACATATGGATAATACCCAGATTGATCAAACATAAATATGTATATTGTTGAAAGTTTCACATCGACTAGAGATAAGACAATTTCATAGTATAAAAATGAAATACAAACTGCATCTTACAAGCTGGTTTTGTAGAATTGAGTTAGACTTAAAAATCCACTTCTAACGGGTATAGAGATCTTTTAGCATCCCAAACTCATTTTCATCATCATCTTAAATCACTAAAATAACATCAATTTATTTGATACTCTATTGGAAATTAAAAAGGGTGGTATAGTGTGCATATTCTACAAAGAAAAAAATAGAGATGAAATAAACACTCTTACCCATTAAACATATTGGATATGAAAATGAACATAATTTTTTTAATCAAAAATGAAAATGGGTATAATCTCCTCTACCCATTACCAATCTTAGTATTATCCATTTTATACATACGTATAGAAATACACAATTTATGAAAATTTCATCCAAATCTTTTGTCGTATTTGAGAACCCATTTTTTCTTTCTTACATTGCTTGCGGCGATAGCAACGATGTTGTTGTTGTTGTTCATAAATTTCTGTAATTACAAAGAAATCATAGTCTAGGTCTTACCAATTCAACAACCTTATTTGTCTTTTTATCAAAGGGGGGTTTTTCGCATTCAATTTCCCTAAAATATCAAATCTTTGACACACCAACTAGCCAAAGCAGCACGAGATTCATGTGTGCACTCAAAATAAAAAAAAAAATGGGTGAGTCAAGGTTTGACCACTATTTACATTACTTTTCCTTATTAATCTAATTAATTAATTTGTTAATTAATAATCCTTGTTCGTAATTAGTAGCTGTGGAATTTTTGACTTTTTATGAGAAGATTAAAAGGATAATTTTGTGGCTGTGAATTGATGCTAGCTGGAGGCTTTAGAACTCCCTTGACTTTTCATTTGAATGAATTTTAATTCAATTAAAAAAGAAGAAAGTTGCAGCTTTTTATTTTATTCACACCAGTGAAAACAGAGTTTCTTTTAATGAAAACTTCATGACTTTTAATTATGGTCCTACCACGAAATAAAATTTACAAAAGAAAAAAAATATTAATATTATGATAAGAATGTTATTATTGTATATGTTGTTCAGGGATTGGAACTATAGGATATACTGGTTGAGACTAAGTTTGAACAATGTTAAAATTCACACAAATTATTAATATGATTTAGATGATAAAAGCATATATTAGAGATTTTTTTTATAGAATATATTAAATATATTTTAAATATTATCAAGGTCACATGTAACTAAGAAGTTTAATAAATTTATTTTGAAATTTGATATTTTTACTAGTTATATTTTCGTGAAAATTCTTATTAATTATGTTAAAAAAATAAAATAAATTTCAATAAATTATTGAATTACATATCTTTTGGGATAATAATAGTCAAACCACCGTTGAACAATCACTTTTTAAGAAAGTTAAAATTTAGAAAAGAAAATTTGGTACATCTCATTAAAAGTTATAACTCCAAAAAAACTATGGTAAGCCTTACAATAAAAAACAAAAGTTTAAGATGATACCAAAAATTATCTTTATAAATATCTCTTTTACCATTTGATCACAAAATTTCATATTTTTTTAAATAATAAAATTTAGCAAAACAACTTAAATTGATATTGATATTATAAATTTATCTTATATCTAATAAACATGAGATTAAATATTAATGTTAAAAATTTCACATCGATTAGAGATAATGTCAATTTATAATATATAAGTGGTGTAATTCTCATTTTACATATCAGTTTTGTAGAGTTGAATTAGGCTTAAAGTTCACCTAATATCATAGCTAAATTAAAACTTATCCTAACGAACTTTCTTGGACATATAACTTATAAGATAAAATTTTTGAATTTCAATAAACTAAAATATTTTATTGAAAACTGAATAAAGAATATTTAAAGTGATCAAGAATTTATAAGTGATAAAAATTTGAAATGCAAAATAATATTTGCTGACGTAAGAAATTGTCTTAACTTTCCTTAGTTTTTCTCTTTCAGCCTAAAACAGTGGGCTGAAAGGTGAAGAAGCACTTGACCTGGACTCAGTTATTTGTTTTCTTGTGCTTTTCCATTGAACCAATTAAAAAAATTGACTAAGGAGATTGATTTTGAACCTTTGGTACACATCATGAGCCACTTTATTTTAATTTGGAAAATATCTTCATGCAAATAAATAAATAAATAAAGCATTTCATAGCCACCCTCAATTAAACTGTGTGAAAAGAAAATATTTTAACAGTGAAAAATGAGGAAAAGGAAGTTTCTGATTATTAACTTTTTGGTTATTAAGTGCCATCATTCAATGAACAGAGTTGAATAGTAGTATACTGCCTCCATATAAGAAGAATTCAAGCAATTCTATCATATTACCTAACATATTAATTAAGGGATAATCATGTTTATTCATTAAATCAATTTTAGATTTTGTCTTTACACCTAAACTTTATTAAATTCATATAATCTTATCCATTTGGTCTCTAAGTTGTAAGTATTCTCCTCATGCTATTATTAGAGTTTGCAAAAAAAAAAAAAAATCCACATGAAATAATTATATGACAGAGATAAAATATCAGAAAATCTCATAATTAGTTTTTCTAAGAGTTAATTAAATATAAATATAAATTGATATATATATGGATATTTAGTATAAATAAATTGAAAACCATTATTGGGAGAATAAAATTATTTTGAGAAATTAAATTATTTTTTTTAAAAGTATTTTTTGTTTTGAAGTAAATATTCACCGAAGTTTATATCGATTAATATTAAGAAGTAAGCAACAAAATTATTATAAAAATAATTCATAACTTTTACTATAACTCAATGTTGTGAGTGATACTAATTGTTCTGTGGCAGAAGTCGGGTGGACCAAGTCACAATCGAATCATGACGCTTGAGCTCATACGCTCTTAAGTAGAAAGAGTTGCGTTCTGACTAATAGCTATAACTTTTGGCAAGCGGTTGATCAAACAATTAGCATCAAGGCCAAGGTCATGAGTTCAATTTCCAGCGGATAATTGAGCTATAGCGCTTGATCCAACACTCAATAGATCTATTTAGTATATAAGACACTTAAGTCATTGTTTGTTACAAGAGAATTTGCAATTTTTATGCATGTTGAATAATTGAGGTAAATTTTGAGATGTTGAAACATGTTGATTTATGTTATGTTTTTATTTTTATTGTTATTTGTGAGTGCCATGTTAAATTTATGTTGTGTTTTAATTTTTATTGTTATTTGTGAGTGAGTGTGTTTATACTATTGTGATTTTCAACTTTAATTTTGTAAGAATTTTATAGAATTAAGTGAGAAATGAAAAAAAAGAGAGTAAATCTCAATGGATGGATAATGTGATATGATAAAAAAACAAAATGAGTTATAAAGTGTTTTAACAAATATATATATATATATATATATATATATATTGTAAGAATAAAGCAACTCAAGATTTCCTTAAATATGTTGAATCATGCTTATGCATCTAACCATAGAAAACTTCCAATAAAGTGTCTTTCTTTTATAACTTTGTATGTTTATTAAGCAAAAGATGATCATTATAATAAACAATAGAACCATTTAGGAGATGATGGAAGAACCTAATATAAGGGTAAAGGTGATTGCCCCTTCTTGCAACCAAAGAACACCAAATATATATACACATCCCAACCATTGAATTCCCTAATTTGCTTAAATAGTTAATTACAAAAATAGTTAAATAATTTGAATATCTAATCTTCATAAAAATCTATTTGAATAGTATTTTTAAATAGTTAAATCTCTCACATGTTATCTATTATAGCTGTGTCACACTGTGATTATCTCTATATCTTCTTTGATAGTTTTTGTTGTAATGAGTTTTAACAGATAATATTAGAACTGGACTTTAAACTTAACTCAACCTAAGAAAAAGTGAGGTTGGGTGGAACAGAATGACTAACAAAGTTTGTTAAGATAAACTTTAACTTGGCTGATACCATGTTAGTAGTGAGTTTTAAGCCTAACTCAATCCTACAAAACTAACTTGTGAAGTGAGTCACTTATATATTATAAGTTGATCTTATTTCTAATCGACGTGGTCTTCCAACAGATAATAATGAACATTTAACAAATAGCCGTTGTTTATAGTATTACTTGAAAATTAGTGTAATGAATGCACTTTCTGTATTGAGTAAGCATGCATAAAGAAAGTCAGATTCAGAAACACACATTCTTAAGTTTGGCCAATTCACGGGGTAACATATGTTTCGTCAAAGGGAAGATTATGAAGAAAAATAAAAGATGAGAAAAAGACAAAACATTATCATGGACCACTTTATGTCATCATGGTATCATCGTTATAACGAAGAAATATAAGGGGTATTAATCTCTCCACATAAAACTACATAAATATATCTCAAAGGTAACACATTACAACCTTAGCTTTCATCATCTCCTCAACTCTTCTCTTCTTCTTAATTCTGTGTCAGAATTTTGAGCTCTGATACAAACTTTGAAGCTCAAGAACCTTAGCCTCATTGCACTCTTAACAAGCCAAAATTTTTTGTATGCCCTTTTTTGTTAATTTATTTTTTCCTCTTGAACTGTGTTTTTTTTTTTAAGATTTATGATCCAAAAGCTACTCCTGTTATGGTAGGAACAGAATTCAAGAAAGATTGTAACAGGAAACAATGTTTCTCATTCTGTATCAATGACACTTTTTTTTTTTCTGACTCTTGTCAGATTCTGCTGCTTTAAACTTTGCTGTGGACAGAATTTTCACACCCCTTTGGAATTTTGGTCTTAAATTTTCTTGGCAATCTCGGTGACCAAGGTAATTAATTACACAACCATGAACAAATTTTCCATGACAGAAACATGGTTAAACAAAAGGAAACATAAAGATGACTTCTTTTCTTTTCTTTTTCTTTGGGGTGCTTTTTATTTTTCTAAAGAAGAAAACTTCAAACCAGGGAAGCTATTGCTTAGTGTCAAAGACATGATTATTGGTTCCGAAAACATAGAATGATAAATTTTTGGTGTTGTTTTCAGATAACTGTGAAGATAAGATGAGCATTGTGTATAGTCATGCTGTGAAGTATTCCCCAGAAGTGACAAGGATGAAGCCAGAAATGGATTCAAATATTGGTCAACACTGTCACCAACAAAATTCTGGGCTAATGAGGTACCGTTCTGCTCCAAGCTCATTGCTCACAAGTCTTGTAAACAACACCAGCAACAACAACAACATCAACATTAACAACAACATTGGTTGTGTCAATGATGAAACTTTCAGAAGTGACCATAATCATCATCATCAGCATCAGCATCATCAGCAGCAGCAGCAGAACTATCCTCCCTCTACAAGTTCTGAAATGGAGACCATGTTGGCCAAGTTGATTTCTTCCAATGATTCTGAGACTCTGCAAGAGTTTGGAGGGAAGCCGGTGAAGGAAGAAGCAGGTGACAGAGTTTCACAGCCACCACAACAACACAGTGGCTACTCTTTCGGTTCTTCACCTCAGATAATGTACCAAACTCAGCAATTTCAAGGCTTTTCTATGCCAAATGGTTCTTTGAGACCTGCAGGGAATGGTTTTGATGGCTCATTCAGTGCAGTGAATTCCATGGCTTCTCAGAATTCCACACAAACCAAAATGGTTTCTTCCACCAATTGCTCCAATCTCATTAGGCAGAAGAGTTCCCCTGCAGGGTTTTTCTCCAATTACTCAGTTGATAACAGTAAGAACTTTCACTGTCATGGAATTTCATTTCAGTTAAACTTTCATATAAAGATTCTTACAATTTCTTGAGATATGGTTTTCAAAATATTTACTGTGAAACTAAACAACCTTACCATACATGAGAATCTATAATTGGATTCATGTTATTAGAGTGTTCTATTAGTGTAAATTTTTCTTCATCTTATGAATCATAATGGGCTAAATTCAAAAGGATTTTCCAATAGAATTAATTGGTCATGTGAATAGAAGAGATTATTGGATCATATATGATATATCTGATATAAGATTCACATAAATTTTAAATTTAGTATTCTGGAAAGTTTGCTGGTTAATTAATTGGCTTCAAGTCAAGTCAGATCCCATTTTTTTCCTGCAGTGTTTCTAAATATAGTATAGCAAATTGGTGGGTTGCTTGTGCAGAATATAAAACCGAATATCCATTTTCCTGCATAGAGAGTTGACTTTTGTTTTAACTATTCTTATTGAGAAATTAAAATCTTTGAATAACAAGAAAACTAATCATATAGTACGTTTGGGGAAAAGAAGATGTGAAGGGAAGAAATATCATGAAAGAATCTGAGAAACAAAAGCACAATACTTAGCTGTAAAAGGTACTAAAAAATTTGGGTCACAAGGGGAATCCTGCAATTATATGTATTTTCTTTTTCCTTTTGGGTATCAATAGCAGATTCCAATATCATGAATTGAGAGATAGACTTTAATAAACATTTTCTCTCTCCAATGTTAAACTCAGTGTCATTATCTTTAAGTCTAATTCAATCTCATAAAACTAATTTAATTTATATGATGAGATTTGATCACATATACTGAAAACTCGTTATTTTATCTTTAGTCTCTCCGTCTGTCTGTTTTTGATATTCATCAAAGATATCTCCAATTTCAGTTTAGATTTGCTGACATCTGAAGTGATATGTAGTGTTGTAAAGAGTATAAGCGTTTTGTTTTGGATGCAAATGTTGCAGCAATGAGAGATGTGGCAAGTTTTAGGGGATGTGATGTATCAAATGGACAAGCTATTACATCCACTAGTGGATTGCATGGTACTTTGAACTTCTCTTCAAGGCCATCATCCTCTTGCTCCACCAGAATGCCACAGATTGCTGAAAATGGAAATGAGGGTGTGGAACCAAATTGTGTTGAAAGCAGAAACCTGAGGAACATGCCTAGTTTCACCCCTGATTTCTGGGATGGTTCTGCCATCAGTGCCTCCAGAACAGCCAGTAACAACTGTGAAATATCATTTTCCACTTCAAATGCAATGGATATTCAGGTGTATATTAGAGTCTGAGTAGTTAATGAATTAACCGTTTATAGCTGGTTGTCAGAAAAATGTGAATCTATAACTTGTATTATTGATTGCATGAATATAACAATATAGGAAGTAGATAAGTTTATTCATATAAAGGTTTATTTGCTAACAAATTAGCATTGGCCTTTTTTCCCATGTTGTTGATAAGTGAAAATTTGTGTTCTCAGGATGAAGATTTTGGATATCAGAAACTTGGTTTGACCCATCATTTGAGTCTTCCTAGCTCTTCTACCAGAATGGCTGCTACCATGGAGAAGTTATACCAAACTCAAGGAAATGTTCCATGCAAAATTCGTGCCAAGAGAGGTTTTGCCACTCACCCAAGAAGCATTGCTGAAAGGGTAAAAGTCTACTGATACACCAGATTACGAAAATCATATGCAAGGTTACCCAGTGCTGACCTTCTTCATGTGTTTATCTTGATGTGCATGTTTCAGGAAAGAAGAACAAGAATCAGTGCAAGAATCAAGAAATTGCAAGACCTTTTCCCAGACAAGGTAAACTAATTATATCTGTTATGAATCCAAGTATAAGTCAAAGTCCTATATTGATAAGAATGTTGAGTATGATATAAAGGTCAAGTTCCATAAATTTATTGTCTTAAGGTTTTGGGTTAAAAGTAATGTCAATTCCTGATGTAAGAGGTTAAGATCTCATAGATAAATATCACATTGTTGATTGAAGCTTTTTCTTGTGCACTTTGATGACTTGATGCTTCTCTCTTGGCAGCAAACAAGCACAGCTGATATGTTGGATTTGGCTGTTGAGTACATCAAAGATCTGCAGAAACAAGTTAAGGTACTGCAGAATTTTAATCTTCACATAAGAAAAACAATAAAGTAACACATTCCCTTCACATAAATCCTTATAATCTTCATTAACTCATGTTGCAGATTCTGGCTGACACTAGGGCAAAGTGCACTTGTACAAGTAACCAGAAGCAATAATATTGTAGACCTTGTGTCTGATCTATGTCATTGTAGATAAAAGAAAGAAGGAGATTCTTTTTTTGAGTTTATCATTTGGTGTACCAAAATTTAGGGTCAGTGTGTGATTATGTAGAATAGTGCTGATATCTTGTAGTATCAAAAAAGTTAGGCTCAGCTCTATGTGAATCTCTTCAGTTTTGTTTTCCATTTTCCCTCATTGTTTCTTTCTTTCTTTCTTTCCATTGTTTGATTTAAGGATCATGATGTAATAGCAAGTTTAGAAAGAGTCACAGTAACTGTTCTTTCTACTTATCAGAGGTTTCATGGTTCCACAAAGCAAATTTGAGTCCTTAGAAACTGTCACAGTTTTGATCATAAACATGTTAGAAATTCAAATGAATGAAAAATCACACATTAAACAGAAATGAATAAACATTAAGCTTTAAGTGATGATAGATCTTTTATACAGACAATTCATATATCAGAAAAATTACAACACAAGTGTTTGAGATGCATCGAATTCATATTTTTGTAAGATTTAATTTATGTTAGTATCTATCACTTTCATCATAAATTAAACAAGTGAATATAGAGAGTTTTTATCGAAGCCAAATGGTGAAAAAAAAAACAAACTTATTTCAAATTTGATGTACTAAAAACTTTGTTTTGTTAATACTTTGCATATTGCGACACTCTTTACATACATATAAGTATTACTCTACAGTGTATTCTGTAGATTCCTGTCTTTTATCTCCTACTACTGCTTTTCCACTTTGCCTACTTTCTATTGTTTTCCTGCCACTACATTGTCTTATTGTTTATCTGTTTAAAATTTTCTTTAATGGATAACATACAACCATTCTTAGGCACTGACTACAAATCAGCCCTAACTGCGGTTGAAAAAATCACAAACTCTCCTCCTGTAGGTTATAAAAAA